>FTKD01000008.1_pt2 | contig 140101 bp, 127 predicted proteins | sample 1658191 | NCBI WGS metagenome assembly FTKD01 (sample SAMEA3914808, study PRJEB12502) | metagenome | biome: forest; material: soil | place: Canada | collected 2011-08-03 | depth 0.3 m
GGTGTTGGCGTCGGTGTTGGCGTCGGTGTTGGCGTCGGTGTTGGCGTTGGCGTTGGCGTCGGTGTTGGCGTCGGTGTTGGCGTTGGCGTCGGTGTTGGCGTCGGTGTTGGCGTCGGTGTTGGCGTTGGCGTTGGCGTCGGTGTTGGCGTCGGTGTTGGCGTTGGCGTCGGTGTTGGCGTCGGTGTTGGCGTCGGTGTTGGTGTTGGCGTCGGCGTTGGTGTAGGCGTCGGTGTGGGCGTCGGTGCCGGGGTGATCGTACCCGCAACCGGCGTGATCGTGGGTTGGGTCAGGTTGTAGTCGCTCGCCAGGCTGCCGGCCGTGCTGCTGGACACGGTAACCGAGGCCAGTCCGGTTGCGGAAATCGTCGTTGCCGCAGTGGTGGCGGTGTTGTAGTTCAGGCTGATGCCGGACGTGTTCAGCGCCAGCGTGTCGCCCGAGATGGCGCCGCTGGTGATGCTGCCGCTGACGGTGGCGCCGGTCGCGGCCGTCGTGCCGTCGAATACCTTGGTCAGCGTGCCGCCGATCGCTGCGGTCGCGCTCAACGATGCGGCGCTGATGCTGGCGACACCGACACCGGTCGAGGCGGTGGCACTGGCCAGGGTGTAGTCGCCCAGCACCGAATTGTCGGTGCCGTTACCGGTGATCGAACCCAGCGAGATGCCGCCCTGCGTGATCGCCGTGGCCGAGACCACGTGCGCCGAGTTGAAGACCGGCGTCGCGCTGCTGCTCGCCGTGGCGCTATCGCCGGCCACCAGGCCGGTGAAGCCGTAGGTCGGGGTAAATCCGCCGGGCGCGGCAGTCGTCCCGTCGTAGGTCTTGGTGGCGTTGGTGGTATTGGACAGCGTGACCGTCAGCGGGGCCGGCGTGATGACCGCCGCCACACTGAGGGTACTTGTCGAAAGCGAATAATCGGCCGCTTGCGAGCCGTTGCTGCCGACCACGCCGCTGACGCTCAAGCCTGAGACGGTCACACCGGTCGCGCTGGCGACGTGGGCGCTATCGTAGGCCGCGCCGGTATTGGCCAGCGTGGCGGCGGTATCGCCCGATACGAATCCGCTATAGCTGTAAGTCGGCGTGAAGCCGGTTGGGGCATTGGTGGTGCCGTCGTAGACCTTGGTCACGCCGCTGTTGGTCAGGGTCGGCGTCAGCGTGGCCGGGGTGATGGTCGCCGGCACGCTGATGCTGGCGGAGGCCAGCGTGTAGTCGCTCGTCGCCGAGCTGTTGCTGCCGGTGATGCCGCCGATGCTCAAGCCCGAGGTCGTTACCTGCGTGGCAGTGGCAACGTGCGCGCTGTCATAGGCCGAGCCGGTATTGCTCAAGCTGGCGGCGGTGTCGCCCGGCACGAAGCCGGTGACGTTGTAAGTCGGCGTGAAGCCCGACGGCGCCGAGGTCGTGCCGTCGTAGGTCTTGGTCACGCCGCTGTTGGTCAGGGTCGCTGTCAACGTTGCCGGGGTGATGGTCGCGCCGATGGCGCCGCCGGTGACGCCGAGCGAATAGTCGCTCGCCTGCGAGCCGTTGCTGCCGGTGACGCCAGTCAGGCTCCAGCCCAGCACCGTGATGCTGCTGGCGCTGGCGACGTGCGCGCTGTCGTAGGCAACACTCGTGTTGCTGAGGCTGGCGCTGGTGTCGCCCGGCACCAGGCCGGTGAAGCTGTAGGTCGGCGTGAAGCCGGCCGGCGCGGACGTCGTGCCGTCGTAGACCTTGGTCACGCCGCTGTTGGTGAGGGTCGCGCCCAGCGACGCTGGCGTGATGGTGCCGGCAACCGTAGAGATTGACGGCAGGGACACGCTGTAGTCGGTGCTTTGGCTGCCGTTGGTGGAAGAGACGATGTCCACGGCGAGGCTGCCGGAAGCGCCGATGGTGCTGGCCGTGGCCACGTGGCTGCTGTTGTAGGCAAGCGTTACGCCGGTGGTGTCGAGCGACAAGGTGTCGCCGGAGATGGCGCCGCTGACGCTGCCGCCGGTGAGCGTGGCGCCGATGGCGGCGGTGGTGCCGTCGTAGACCTTGGTGGTGGTGCCGCCGATGGTCGGCGCGGTGGGCGACAAGGCCAGTGGCGTGATGGTGGCGGCGCCGACGCTGGTCGAGGCGGTGCTGCTGGCCAAGGTGTAGTCGCTCAGCATCGAATTGTCGCTGCCATTGCCGGTAATCGAAACCAGGGAAATGCCGCCCTGTGTGATCACGTTAGCCGTGGCTACGTGCGCCGAGTTGTACACCGGCGTGCCGGACACGCTCAAGGTAGCACTGTCGCCCGACACCAGGCCGTTGTAGCTGTAGGTCGGGGCAAAAGCGCCGGGCGCCGCCGTCGTGCCGTCGTAGGTCTTGGTCACGCCGGAGTTGGACAGCGTGACCGTCAACGGCGCCGGCGTGATCGCGGCCGCCACGCTGGCGCTGGAAGATGCCAGCGTATAGTCAGTCGCCTGCGAGCTGTTGCTGCCGGTGACGCCGCTGATGCTCAAGCCCGATACCGTGACGCTGGTGGCACCGACGACGTGGGCGTTGTCGTAGGCCGCGCCGGTATTGGTCAAGCTGGCGCTGGTGTCGCCCGAAATGAATCCGCTATAGCTGAAAGTCGGCGTGAAGCCGGCTGGCGCGTTGGTCGTGCCGTCGTAGACCTTGGTCACGCCGCTATTGGTCAAGGTCGGCGTGAGCGTGGCCGGCGTGATGCTGGCGACACCGCCACCGGTCGCGGCGGTGGTGCTTGACAAGCTGTAATCGCTCAACACGGAACTGTCGCTGCCATTGCCCGTGATTGAGGCCAGCGACAAGCCAGCCTGGGTGATCGCCGTAGCCGTGGCCACGTGGGCCGAATTGAACACCGGCGTGGCCGAGCTGCTGGCCGTGGCGCTGTCGCCCGCAACCAGGCCGGTGAAGCTGTAAGTCGGGCTGAAGCCGCTCGGTGCCGCCGTGGTGCCATCGTAAGTCTTGGTGACGTTGGCGACATTGGACAGGCTGACCGTCACCGGCGCCGGCGTAATCGCTGCCGCCGCACTGGCGCTGGAGGATGACAGCGTATAGTCGGTCGCCTGCGAGCTGTTGCTGCCGGTGATACCGCTGACGTTCAAGCCCGAAACCGTGACGCTGGTGGCACCGACAACGTGCGCGCTGTCGTAGGCCGTGCCGGTATTGGTCAGGCTGGCGCTGGTGTCGCCCGAAACGAATCCGCTATAGCTGAAGGTCGGCGTGAAGCCGGCCGGCGCGTTGATTGTGCCGTCATACACCTTGGTCACACCGCTGTTGGTCAGGGTCGGCGTCAAGGTAGCCGGGGTGACGGTACCCGCCACCGACGAGATGGTCACCGCGCCGAGGCTGTAGTCGGTGCTCTGGCTGCCGTTGGTGGTGGACGATATGGTCAGGCCCACGGTGCCGCTGGCGCCGACGCTGCTCGCGGTGGCCACGTGGGCGCTGTTGTAGGCCAGCGTGACCGTACCGGTGTCGAGCGACAGGCTATCGCCGCCGATGGCGCCGCTGACGCTGCCGCCCGAGAGGCTGGCGCCGGGCGCCGCAGTCGTGCCGTCATAGACCTTGGTCAGCGTCCCGCCTATTGTCGGCGCCGTCCCCGTCACGCTCAGTGGCGTAATGCTGGCCGCCACGCTGGCGCTGGTGGAAGCCAGCGAGTAATCGCTGGTCAAGGATCCATCGCTGCCGGTGATGCCGCTGATGCTCAAGCCGGATACCGTCACTGTGGTGGCGCCGACGACGTGCGCGCTATTGTAGGCGGCGCCGGTGTTGGTCAGCGTGGCGCCGGTGTCGCCCGAGACCAAGCCGCTGAAACTGTAGGTCGGCACGAAGGCGCCCGGGGCGGACGTCGTGCCGTCGTAGGTCTTGGTCACGCCGGCATTGGTCACGGTCGGCGTCAGCGTGGCCGGCGTGATGGCAGCCGGTACGCTGCCAGTGGTGCTGGAAAGCGTGTAGTCGGTGGCCAGCGAACCGTTGCTGCCGGTGATGCCGGTGATGCTCAAGCCGGAAACTGTCAGCGTGGTAGCGCTGGCGACGTGGGCGCTATTGTACGTTGCGCTGGTGTCGCTCAGCGTGGCGCTGGTGTCGCCCGACGCCAGGCCGCTGAAGCTGTAGGTCGGCGTGAAGCCGGCAGGCGCATTGGTGTTGCCATTGTAGGTCTTGGTCACGCCGCTGTTGGACAGCGTGGGCGTCAGCGTGGCCGCGTCGATGGTCAAGGTGCCGTTGGCGTCGGTGATCAGGTAACCGAATTGGTTTGAATACAAGCCCACCGGCGTGATCGTATAGCTGCCCGCATGCCTGGCGCCTTGCGCGCTTCCGAGATAGGCCAAGCTCCCGGACAGGAAGGGAGCAACCGTTGCACCGTACGAGGTAATGGTCGCCCCGTTGCCGCCGCTGAAGACCGCGCCGTTGTAAGTGATCGTATCGGCGCTGGCCGTCACCGTGATCGGCGTCATGAAGGTTTGCAGCAGCGGATAAGTGTGCCCCGCATAAATCGCCCACGTACCGGCAAAATCCCACCCGGTGAACGTTGCTTGCGTTTGCATGGTGGCGGTGAGATCACCCGTAGCGGAGCTGGTGCCGGTGCCTGTCGCCGACGCTTGGCCGGTCGTTGTCTTGTCGTAGAAATTGTTGGTGAATGTCGTGGTGCCACCACCTGGGGCCGTTTTGTCTACGCCTACAAATCCACCAAGGGTAGCAGCTCCTGTGACGCTGCCCGTCGCATAACTTGTACTGATGTTCGCAGATCCAATGTTACCGTAGTTGAAACCAACCAAGCCACCGACATCTTTTACCGTACCCGTCACTGCACCTGTTGCATAACTATTGCTGATCGTGCCGGAAATAGAGGTGGTAACCGTGTTGTTCTCGTTGAATCCGACCAGGCCGCCGACATAACTTCCGCCAGTCACGTTGCCCGTGGCAAAGCTGTTGCTAATCGTGCCCCCCACGGAAAGGCCAACCAGACCGCCAACATAATACGTTGTCGAGTCTCCGTTTATGGTTCCGGTGGCGTAACTTCTGGTGATGGTGCCGTAGTTGCCTCCGACCAGCCCGCCGATATAACCGCTGCTGACACTTCCGCTCGCTGACACGTTGGCCGTCGAAAAGCTGTTGCGGACTGTTCCGTAATTTATCCCTGCTATCGCACCGACGCCGACGCCATATGTACTCCCCAGATTCAGGCTCCCGGTCACGCCTACATTACGTATCGTGCCGTACGAAACCCCAAAAAGGCCAGCGGCATTCACAAAATTGCCGGTACCGCCTACCGTAGAGATATTGATGTTGACGGTATGCCCCAGGCCATCGAATATGCTGGAGGAGGTCGCGCCAAAGCTGCTAACGGGCGTCGTATCTGCAGTCGAAATATTTGCGCCCAGCGCGTAGTAACCGTTTGCACCAACGCTGCTCATGCTGTTGACAACGGTATAGCCATTACCATTGATAGTCAGGAAGCCGGTGCCGGTATGCACCGCCGTGCCGGCATCCGTGAAGAAATTGATTTTCCCGGAAAAACCGCTCGGGCCGAAGCCCATGTTGACATTGCCGCTGGTCGGTTCGAGATCCACGCTGGCATTGTTCTCGGCATTCATTACCGCGTTGATGTTGACGTCATTGCTCGCCGTGACCGTCAACTTGTGCGTGCTCCACGTCACCGTATCGTTGATGTTGACGTTGCCGGCCGAGCCGCTGGCGCCGCTGGCGGAGTTGATCGAGATATTGCTGCTGTTGAGCAGCGAGCCGAGCGCCGCGCCCGTGATGTCGCCGCCGCTGGCTTGCACGGTGTAATCCTTGGGGTCGATCAGCCAGGATCCGGTCAAGCCGGCCGATGCCAACGTGCTCAGTTTCGTGCTGTCGGCCACCTTGACGCTTGCCGCGCTGGTTTCGATGAAGCCGCCATTGCCGCCGTTCGGCGCGGAAGCATCGAGCGTGCCGGCTACGTTGACCGTGCCGGCGTTCATGCCGCCCAGGAGGGTGATCGTGCCGCTCTGTTCGTTGCCCAGGTTTTGCACCGTGCGCGCTTCGATGACGCCGGTGTTGTTGACCACCGAAGCGAGCAGCGAATCGGCCGCGCCGGCTGTCATGACCACCGTGCCGCCGTCGGCGCGGATCAGGCCGCCGTTTTCGGCCAGGCTGTTCAGCACGCTCTTGTCGACCTGCAGGTGCACCAGGTTGTTGCCGTTGAAGGTCAGCGTGACGGCGCTGCCCGCACCCAGCCCAACCGTGCCCAATTGCGCCGTGACGGTGCCCTGATTGCTCACGTGGTTGCCCAGGAGCGCGACATAACCGCCGTTGGCGGCGGTGATAGCGCCTTGGTTGACGATGCTGCCGGAACCGTTGCCGGCAAACGAGCGCGTGTTGCCGCTGGTGTCTCCATTGAAATCCAGAGTCGATGCGACCAGCCCGCCGACGTTGACCTGCGCGCCGGCCCCGAACACGATGCCGTTGGGGTTGATCAGGAACACCTGGCCGTTGGCGTCCAGGTGGCCGAGGATTTGCGAGCCGTTGGTGTCGAAGATGCGGTTGACGGCGACGCTGCTGGCCGAGGGCTGCACGAAATCGACCGTCTCCTGCGCGCCGATATTGAAGGTATTCCAGTTCAGCGAGAGGTTCTGGCTGCCTTGCTTGATGGTGGTGGTCGAGCCGGCCTGGCTGATCGTGCCGCTGCCCGACACCACCTGCCCGCCGGTCGGCCCGGCCAGCGCAAACGGCGAAATAAAGGTGACGGCAGTGAGGGACAGTGCCGCGGCCGCCAGCTTGCGGCGCGCACTCCTGCCGCCCTTGCCGCGCCCGCGCGTGGTTTCGGCCACGGCTACCCAGCTGTTGGTTACGCGACTCCAGACAAGACGGTAAATGCGGTTCAATGAGCCGTGGCGTTTCATGTTCTCTCCCAATTCTGCCTGGACATCGCAGCGCATCTGCGCGCCGTGTCCAATCGCTTTTCGTTAAACTTCCCGGAACATCGGGCCAAGGGAACAGGCACTTCGCCTGTGTCCATCCGCCATATCGGTCTAGCTCCGGGCGCGTATCACTTGTGCTTCACTGCCTGCGCCGTCGTTCCAGAACGACAGCTTGGAATATTGTTCGAACAAATCGGGCGGCAAGATGGTGCGGCGCGCATCGACCGATACGCTGCGCCTGACGCGATGCAGGCCGGTCAGGCCCAGCGCCTGGTCGAATTCGGGCGCGTCGTATTCCACATTGTCGAAATCGTGCGGATACCAGGGTTCGCCGAGGAACTCGTAGACCAGTTGCAATACCCGCTCCGGCGCCTGGACCAGCAAGTCGTAATCGACGATCAGGAGCGACTTGGCGTGCTCGCCGAAATACGCTTCCTTCAGCGCGGCCCAGGGAAAGCCGACCAGCCGGTTGCGCTGGGCCAGCGTATCGACGCGGCTATAGACGGTATTGCGCTCGGTGTCGTCGACGAAAAGCTTGGTGTTTTCATAAGGGTTGGCGCGGTACAGCCGTTCCAGGCTGTCCATCACCCAGGCGACGTTGCGCACGCAGGCGATGACCTTGGCGCGCGGAAACAGATCGAGGACTGCCGGCAGCTTGGAGCACCACATGCGGTTGGTGTCGAAGATCAGGTCGCGGCCGGCATAGTCGGCATAGTAGCTCTCGAACAAGCCGCCCAACAAACGACGGCGTTGCTCATGGGAAATAACAGGACCGAATTCGCTGCCGGCGCTGAACTGCCCCAGCATGGTGGAAAACAGGGTGCCGACCGGGCTGGTCATGCCCGCGTGAAAGCGCGGATTTTGCAAAAGCAATGCGGCCAGCAGCGTGGATCCCGCTCGGGGCAAGCCCGAAATGAAGTGGAATTTTCTGTCCGACATTACAGCGCCCCCTCCCTGCATTGATCAGGCATTTCCCGATGCCCCTAATTTTGAGGCCGATTATTATTTTCTTGGTGCCAAATAGTACACGAATAGGGCGTGGAGAAAAAGCAATGATCGAGGCCGGAATCGCGTCTGCGGGCCTGGATTCCCCATTTTTCCGCCTGGCCATCGCGCAAATGCGTCCCTACCTGTCAAAGTTGACAGGTGTGCGCATTCTGTTTCATCGGCAACATCTTGACTTGCCGACAAAAGACGAAGCAAAAAAGATCGGACCTGTCGACTATGTTGCTCTGAAGAAGAAACCCCAACGCGTCGCATCATCGAAATTCCCGTTCCGACTTGCCTGCCGCAGGATGCCTTGGTCCTGTCAGGCGGACGAGATTACTCAATATTTAGGAGATTGCAATGGAAGCATTTGTCGGCACCATCTTGACCTTCGGTTTCAATTTCGCCCCTACGCAATGGGCGCTTTGCAATGGGCAAACGATTGCCATCTCGCAGAACGCGGCATTGTTTTCCCTGCTCGGCACGACCTACGGAGGCAACGGGGTAAGCACCTTCCAATTGCCCAATCTCCAAAGCCGCATCCCGATCGGCATGGGTACGGGCTTGGGCTTGTCGACCTATGTTATCGGCCAAGCCTCCGGCACCGAGAACGTCACGCTGACGATCAACAACTTGCCGAGCCATACGCACACCGCTACGTTTACGCCCAGCGGCGGCGGCCCCGTGAGCGTCACGATCAATGCATCGACCAACACCTCCGGCAACTCCAATATACCGACAACGGCAAACAATGTGATCGGCGGCGCCCCTGCCTCGGGCCCGGGCGCGGCGCACGTCTGGGCGGCGGCGAATTCCGGTACCGTACCGATCGGCGGCGTCACCGCGAGCGGCGGCGGCGGCAGCGGCACGGTGACCAATGCCCTCACCGGCAATGGCCTGCCCACATCGATCATGAACCCCTATCTCGCATTGAATTTCAGCATTTCGATGTTCGGCATTTTCCCGTCGCGCAATTAAGCCGGGGCCAGTTCGGCCGGCATCGCCGGCCGAACGCGCCAACTGCTGCGCTTCGCCGTTCGCTCCACTTACCGATTCGATACCCATGCTCGATCTCGTTCAAGCCTCCGTCTTCACTCCCTTCGTCGGCAAGATACTCGACCTGCAGCTCGAGGACGGCAGCCTGCTGTCGGTCCTGCTCGATACCCTGCGCGAAAAAGCCGAATACCGCAACCCGTATGCGCCGGAGACGACGCGGCTGCCGTTTGCCGTCTACCTGACGGCACAGCAAGCTACCGACTTCCTGGAAGGTCCGTGCAGCATCGATCTCGGCGATGTGCGGCTGGAAGGGATTCACGTCTCGCGCGTGGCGGCATTGGGGCGCGACCCCAATGGCGCGTACTACCAGATCATTTTCAACTGAGCCGCAACCACCGGCATATGGCTTAATGCGGCTTAATGCGGCTTAACGACGCGCCGGAGCGGCGTGTTACGTCAAGCCTGCGCCGGGATACCAGCGCATCACTTCCGCCAGCGCGTCTGATTCCTCCACCTTGAAACCGAGTTCCAGGTATAGCCGTTTGGCGCCGGGGTTACTGCGCCACACCACGACCGCGACCGGGCACTGGTTGTTTGCCGCCGCCTGCAGCACGCCTTGCAGGATCGCCTTGCCGTAACCGAAGCCGCGCGCCGCCGGTACGAAGGCGACATAGATCACGCGCACTTCGTTGTGGCCGAAATCGACGATCAGCGCACCGACATTGTGCTGGGTCTTTTCCACGATGAAATGGAGCGCGTTCGGGTAGTTCACACCCGAGCCCTGTTCCAGGACCTGCATCTGTTGCGCCATGACGGTTTCCACCAGTTCCGGCTCGCCATCGATCAGTTGCAGATCGGGGCGGGATGAACGATACAGGAGTTCGAGAAAAGGCTGATCGCCCGCGGTCGCGGCGCGAACCGATATCCCTTGGGGCATGTTTGATGCGAGCATGGTGAGGTGCGGATTGGATGGAAATAAAGATTGTAAAAACCGTTGCCAAGCTTACCTCAAGCGCGCGCCTTGTGGCGCACTTTCATTGCGGCTGGACGGCAGCATCGGGCAAAACGCCGCGCCGCTCGAACGGGGCGCCGCCGCTCGCCCCATGACCGGCGGGCTTCGCCATTCGCGGTAAAATGGCTGACTCGACAAGTCAAGCAGGGGAAGTTCAGATGGAATGCACAGTGCGCTGGGCCGGCAAGTCCGGCATGACCTTCATCGCCGAAACCGGCTCGGGCCACATCGCCACCATGGACGGCGCGCCCGACGGCGGCGGCCGCAATCTCGCGCCGCGCCCGATGGAAATGGTTTTGGCCGGCACCGGCGGCTGCACCGCCTACGACGTGGTGTTGATGTTGAAGCGCGGCCGCGAAGACGTGCACGGCTGCGATGTCAAGCTGACGGCGGAACGCGCCGAAACCGATCCCAAGGTCTTCACCAAGATCAATTTCCACTTCACCGTGAGCGGGCACAAGCTCAAGCCCGGCGCCGTCGAACGCGCGATCAAGCTGTCGCACGAAAAATACTGCTCGGCCACCATCATGATGGCCAAGACCGCCGAGATCACGCACTCGTTCGAGATCGTCGAAGTCGCCGCGCCGGACAACGCGAACTAGGAAGCGCCCGTGCCCCGCCCTCCGGGCACTTGCGAGGCAGGCGACGGACGTGGGGTGATCACGCTCATTTTGAAGCCTTCTGCGTGACGCCGGCGGCCCCGCCGACCCCGGCCTCACGAGCCTGGCTCGCGCCATGACGGCTCGCTGCGCGCAAACCGGGCGACCAGTGCAGCGCGATATTGTGCAAGGTACCGTCACCTTTCAATTGGGCCAGCGCGTCGCTCACACGCTTGACGACTTCCGGCGGCACGCGCCGCGACAGCATCAGGTAGTGCTCATCGACGCTCAATATCACCGGCAGAATTTCCACCTTGTCTTCAAGGCTGGCGTGCTGAATTTCCCAGGCCATGCCCGGCTCGTGATACAGGAATACCCGCCCGCGCCCGCGCGTCAATTTCTCCAGGTTCTCACCCGGACGCTTCGCCCCGTCGTCGATCTGATGGATTCCCAGCGCAGCAAGCCGCCCCGCCAGACGCGCGCCATAGGTCAACAGGATGACGTCCGACGGCGGCAGCTTCTTGAGGTCGGCCAGATCGCCCAGCACCAGCGCATCGCCCTTGCGCACCGCCGCCACCAGCGCATCGTCATACAGCGCGACCGGCGCAATGACAAGCTGCCGCTCGCGCTCCGGCGTTCGGCCCAGGCCGCAGGCGAAATCGATGCTGCCTTGCTCCACTTCCACCACCAGCCGCTTTTGCGGCACCGGATAGTCCTTCCAGGCGAACTGCAGCCTGGCATCGCGGCGCGACAGCGCGCGCAATATCTCGGGGCAGATCCCTTCCTTGCCGTCGGCACTCCATTTCATGACCGCTTCCGCTTCCATCTCGGTATGCAGGACAAAAGGTTCCGCCGCCTGCGCCGCGCCACATCGCAGAACGAAGAATACGCAAACCCAACGCAGCCTGGACATCATGAAATGTGCTTTGCCTCCGAAGACGGCACACGCGGACACTAGCTGATTATTGCTGCCATCAAAGGTAATACGCCGTCGCCGTCATCACCTTGGCCATGGCCGTCATGGCCGCGCGCACCGGCGAAGGCAATTCGCTCGCGCCCAAGCGCCCGGCCGCCGCGCCGTGCTCGACCTCGTCGTCACGCATTTGCGCAACGATCGCGCGCGATTTGGTGTCCTGCTGCGGCAATTCCTTCAAGTGGCTTTCCAGATGATGCTCGACCTGGCGCTCGGTCTCGACCACGAAGCCGAGACTGCGCGCATCGCCGCTACGCGCCGCAACCGCGCCCAATGCATAGGCGCCGGCATACCACAGCGGATTCAACACGCTGGTATGCGAACCCAGTTCGCGCAGGCGCTCGGCGGTCCACGCCAGATGGTCTTCTTCCTCGCGCCTGGCTTGCGCAAATTGCGCCTTCAATTCGGCGTTACGTGAAAACCGCCCCTGCGATTCATACAAGGCCTGGGCGCACACTTCGCCCACGTGGTTGACCCGCATCAAGCCGGCGCTATGGCGCCGCTCGGCCTGGCCGAGCGCGCCGTCCAGTATCGATGTGCCGGGATTGGGCCGATGCGCCGTCGTGACGCCGGCAAACAGGCGCAAGGTCTTGTCGAAGCCGCCGATGAAATGATCAAATGCGTGGTCGAATGCGCTCATGTTGTCAAACCCACTGGTTTCCTCGAATGCGTATTGCGCGGCCTGAATACCGCCTGATCGTCATAATACCCCTCGTCCTGCCCTTCCGACCAGCCCGGCACGCCCAGCACCGGCAGCGGGGTAAAATCGTCCGAAGTCAGTCCGCGCGAAAGTTCCTGCGCCACGCGTTCGTCGAGCAGGCTTCGCTGCTCCCCCTCATCAAGCAAGAAAAATGCCGGTTCGACCGACACCACCCAGGCATGCGCCGTGATGGCCTTGAACGGCGCCGTCAATTTTTCCAGCAAGGCGTGACCAAACAAAAACACCTTGGCCGAGGAGCCAAAAGCCACGCGCCGTTCCAGAAACAGCTCGCGCCAGCGGTGCCTGCGCAAGGTCTCGATCAGCGCCGCGTCACTGCAGGCAAACAAGGCCGCATTCTCATCGAACAGCGTGGCCGCATCGCGCACCCGTCCCCTGGCAGTCCCATTCTGCCGACCCAATTCCGCAGCCTGGATGGCATTCAAGGCCTGCTTGATGCGCGGCTGCGCCAGCCACATCAGCGCATTGAAAAAGTCATGCAGATTGTCGCGCGTCGGCACGCGGCCGGTATCGCTGATGAACGCCTCATAGGCGGCATCGGGCGGCAATTGCCCCTGTTCGACAAAACTAAGCGGCAAGCCGCGATGATTGTGCAAGCCTCGGGCCGCCTCATGGAGCGCCGCGCGCCAGTCCGCGCTTTGCACGAGCGGCGCCATGATGCCGGCCAGGCCGCCCAGCCAGGGCGCGCGCAAATCGATGCGGTCGAACACCGGCAACACCGCTTTTAACGCAGCTTCCAGCCCATCGCCTCGCCGCCGTTCAAGGGAACGATGGTGCTGTCGCCAAACGGCAGTTCGGAGGGAACGGTCCAGCTCGTGCGCTCCAGCGTCACGCTGCTGCCGTTGGGCGGCAGGCGATAGAACGCCGGGCCGTGCAGGCTGGCGAAGCCTTCGAGCTTGTCGAGCGCGCCGGCCTGATCGAACGCCTGGGCATACAACTCCATCGCATGCAGCGCCGTGTAACAGCCGGCGCAGCCGCAGGCATGCTCCTTCAAGCCCTTGGCATGCGGCGCCGAATCGGTGCCGAGGAAGAACTTGGCGCTGCCCGACGTCGCCGCCGCCACCAGCGCACGGCGATGCTCTTCGCGCTTCAATACCGGCAGGCAGTAATAGTGCGGACGGATGCCGCCCTTGAAAATCTCATTGCGGTTATACAACAGATGATGCGCCGTGATCGTCGCGCCGACGGTCTCGTCGGCCCCGGCCACGTATTGCGCCGCCTCTTTCGTCGTGATGTGCTCGAACACCACGCGCAAGGCCGGCATGCTGCGCTTCAGGGGCTGCAGCACGCGTTCGATGAACACCGCTTCGCGGTCGAACAGATCGATCTCGGCATCGGTCACCTCGCCATGCACCAGGAAAGGCATGCCGACTTCCTGCATGGCCTCCAACACCTTGCTGCACTTGGCCAGATCGGTCACGCCGGCATCGGAATTGGTGGTGGCGCCCGCCGGATAAAGCTTGACCGCGTGGATGACGCCGCTATCCTTGGCGCGCCGGATTTCGTCCGGCGCCATATTGTCGGTCAGGTACAAGGTCATCAAGGGTTCGAACTGCATGCCTTCGGGCAGCGCAGCCATGATGCGCTCGCGGTAAGCCAGCGCCTGTGCCGTGGTGGTCACGGGCGGCTTCAAATTGGGCATGACGATGGCGCGCGCGAACTGGCGCGCCGTGTGCGGCAGGACGGCAGCGAGCGCTGCGCCGTCGCGCAGGTGCAGGTGCCAGTCGTCGGGGCGGATGATGGTGAGGCTTTGGGTCATGGCGGTTACTCGCTGAGGGCTGGTGCCAAGGCCGCGTGCAGCAATCATGTCCCCGTCATTCCCGCGCGTGCGGGACTCCAGAAATGCACTTAAGCTACTGGGTTCCCGCCTTCGCGGGAACGACGGGCAAGTGCAGTCGGTCGGCGAAAAATGGCTTATCTGGCATTATACCGCCGCCGCCCCGGCCTACTGCGCCAAACCAGCCTTGAGCGCAGTCCAGAAATTGCCGTCTTCCATGCCAAGCGCATACATCGAGGTGCCCCCCAGCCCGTAAGCACCCACTAAACCAGCCTTCAAGGTGACGCTCTGCGCGTTTTCGGTCCAGACCGTATGTAACCCGCTGCCGTCGCTTGCCTTGTATTGGAAGGTCTCGCTATTCGTATTGGCGTCGTAACTCGGCTTGATTTTGTATTTGGCAAGCAAAGCCGGCGTGTTCACCCAGAATAATTGGCTGCCATCGTTATTGCTCTGCCAATCGTAGCCATAGGACGGAATACCGTTGAGAATCTTGCCCGGCGAAACCAGCGAAGTCGCATAATCGAGATCGTTTTCCATCCAATCCGATCCGGCCACCGGCCCCGGACTCCAGCCCGGTATGGTTTCGTCATACGTCATCATTTGCAGATAATCGGCCGATGCGCCGAGCGAACGATAGTCGTAGCCGTAATTGTAGATATTGGTTTCGTCAGTGGATGAAAAAGCCGGCACGCTGATGATCAGCTTCAGCCCCTTCGCATGCAAGGCTTGCGCGAGCGCCTTGGTGAAGGTATCGAAGTTGTTGCGGTCCCCCTGGTTCACCGACTCAAAGTCGATATTGATGCCGGCAAATTTATTGGCCTGCGCAAAGGCAACCAGATTGGCGACGGCCTTGCTCATGTTCTTCGTCATCACGCTGTGCGCAATCGAAGGACTCCAGTCCGTGTCCACGTTCGATACGCAGCCATAGACCGGCACCTTCTTCGACTGCAAAAAGGAAATGGCATTCGTCGGCGTCGGATCGCCATTGCCGGTCACAACGCCCGCAGCAGTGATATTGTAGAAATCGACCGAAACCGCAGTGTAATTGCCGGCATACTTCACCAGCGAGGCATAATTGCTGCTGTAGCCCGAATAGTAGGCCAGCACCATCGGCTGCGCACCGGCACCCGCGCAGGCCATAAAAAGCGTTGCGGCCAGGATCGTCTTTTTCATTGTGTCTCTTCGTGAATGAGGTTCACGAAGAGGCTAGCGAAGGAACTCCCTTACGCGCAATCGGTAAATCTACGGGGGCGCGTATTCGCATCGATCTTGCCATCGCCAATCCGACATTTACCCGGATCGCGCCATCAGGCCATCATTGTGAAGGCGTCGTGATACATTGACAGTCCGCTGGTTTGATAATCCACGCAAATTTGCGAAAGCATAATATGAAGATACGATTCCGGTCGGGCCGCAAGGCCGCCGCGCTGCTCGTATTGGGCTACATCATCGCGTCGGCCCAGGTGCGGGCGCAAACGGCTCCGAGCGCCACTTCGACCGTTGTCGCGCCCCTGGAGTTGGTCGTGCTCGGCTCGGGCGGCCCCGGCGCCACCGGCCGCGCCGGCTCCAGTTATTTGATTCTCAAGGATGGCGTGCCGCGCATCCTGGTCGATGCCGGTCCGGGATCGTTTGCGCGTCTGGGCGAAGCGAAGCTATCGTTGTCGCGTACCGACATCGTACTGCTGACGCATTTGCATGTCGACCATGTAGGTGAATTGCCCGGTCTTTTCAAAGCGCGCGCCGTGTCCAGCCGCGGCCCGATCGCCTTTCGGGTATTCGGACCGAACGGCAGAGCCGGCAAGGGTGACGATGCGACTTTTCCATCAACCAGCCGTCTGATCCACCTGTGGTTCGATAAAGACGGTGCGTTCGGTTACTTGAAGGACTTCTCCGCAGCCATCAGCATCAAGACGACGGACCTCGCAACAGCGACCAAGCCCATGTCAATGCCAAAGATCATCTTGACCGAAGACGGCCTGGTCATTCGAGCGATCGCAGGCCATCATCGCGATGCGCCGGCGGTCATTTATCGCGTGGATTACGCCGGAAAGAGCATCACGTTCAGTGGCGACATCGATGCCGCAGGCTTGCCCGACCTGCGCCAAATCGCCCGCGGCTCCGATCTGCTGGTGTTCAACAGCGTGGTCCTCGATCCGCCCGGCTCGCCGGAGATTCTCTATACGCTGCATACGCCGCCGAAAGCCATCGGCGAAGTCGCGCGCGACGCGGGCGTCGGGAAACTACTGCTTAGCCACTTGTCCCCGGTCGTTGACAACGCCCGGCCCGAAGTTGAAGCGTCCATTGGGAATGCGTTCTCCGGGCCGGTGGAGTTCGCGCAGGATGGATTGAAAATATCGCCTTAGCGAAAAGAGTGAAGAGGAAGCAGCTTGAACAATTTTGAAAAAGCCGAAGTGGCCATCATCGCAGGCAGCGGATTCGTGGCCTACGCCATCGCCTCGGCGTTCGTCGGATCGTACTCTCTCGGCATGGTCATACTGACGATGTCGGCTGTATTGCTGCTCCAAGGCCTGCTGCGGGACCTTGTCATCCTCGCGCGTCATGCCCGCGCGCAGCAATCCGGCGCGAAAAGAGCGATGCGATGCATGTGCGTTGAATCGACAGTGGGCATAACCGGCGTCGCCGTCGCTGCGGGGATGGTCTGCTTCAACATCGATTTGCCGCTGCCCATGACGCAATGGAGCTGGTCTCTCTCGGCGCTTTCTTCGCTGGCAGCCGGTTTCGCCATCAAGGATCTGGTCATCAGCCTGGACCCGTTGCGCATTATTCGCGACAAGGATCATCTGAATATTGTCGTCAAATTGAAGAAGCAATAAGCGCCTGATCAAACTCACGCAGTCCACTTCCAATTTACAAATCGAACAATTGACTAGCCAGGCGCTGCGGCTAATGCCGGGAAACCTGGCGCCGACAAGCTTGTGAAACCGGTCAACCGGCCCCGTGCGCGACTAGCCGCCACGATCTTCTCGCGGATGGATGGCAGCACGCGGGCGGCCACCCATCCGAGATCGATCACGGATACAACCCACGCACCTCGCGCGCCTGCAACACGCGCGTGCAAGCCACGATGAAGGCCGCCGTACGCAGCGACACCTTCTTGTCCTGCGCCAGTTGCCACACCGCCGTGAACGCATCGCGCATGATGCGCGTCAGGCGCTGGTTGATTTCCTCTTCGGTCCAGAAAAAGCTCGAGAAGTCCTGCACCCATTCGAAGTAAGAGACCGTTACGCCACCGGCGTTCGCAATCACGTCCGGCACCACCAGCACGCCACGGTCATGCAGGATATCGTCCGCTGCCGGCGTGGTCGGGCCGTTCGCACCTTCCAGGATCAGCTTGGCGCGGATCTTGTTGGCGTTGGCTTCCGTGATCTGCTGTTCCAGCGCCGCCGGGATCAGGATGTCGCATTCGACTTCCCAGAATTTCGCCCCGTCCTTGATCTGTTCCGCACCGGCGAAACCGGCCACGCCGCCATTCTGCGTCACGTGGGCTTGCAGCTTGGCCACGTCGAACCCGGTTTCGCACACGATGGATGCGCTATGGTCCTGCACCGCCACGACCTTGGCGCCGGCCTCGGCGAACAAACGCGCCGCCACGCCGCCCACGTTGCCGAAACCCTGCACCGCAACGCGCGCGCCGTGGATGTTCAAGCCCAGCTTCTCCGCCGCTTCGCAGCCGACCACGAACACGCCGCGCCCTGTCGCGTCATGCCGCCCCAGGCTGCCGCCCAGCGAAATCGGCTTGCCCGTCACCACGCCGGTGGCCGTGCTGCCCTGGTTCATGGAATAGGTGTCCATCATCCACGCCATGATCTGATCGTTGGTGTTCACATCCGGCGCCGGAATATCCTTGTTCGGCCCGATGATGATGTTGATCTCGCTGGTGTAACGGCGCGTCACGCGCTGCAATTCACCCTTCGACAGCGTCTTGGGATCGACCCGGATACCGCCCTTGGCGCCGCCGTAAGGCACGTTCACCGCCGCATTCTTGACCGTCATCCAGGCCGACAGCGCCATCACTTCCGACAAGGTCACGTCCTGGTGGAAACGCACGCCGCCCTTGCCCGGCCCGCGCGAGGTATTGTGCTGCACGCGATAGCCTTCGAAGTGGGCAATGGTCCCATCGTCACGCTCGATCGGCACATCCACCACCAGGATGCGCTTGGGCCGCTTCAAGGTCTCGACCCAGCGCGCCAGCGAGCCGAGGTAAGGCGTGACACGGTCGATCTGTTCGAGATAGACGCCCCAGGGGCCGATTTCGCTCGGGGTCAGGTAGGACGGGACTTCATGCTGCTTGGACATCGTGGCAACCTCCATGTTGGGTGGAACGCGGCACAGGAATCGCTCGCGTTTTCATGGGGTGGCATCGTACTCGGGCAGGGTCTTTTCCGGCCAATGCTTTGTGCGCATTTATCCATGCATTAAATGCATAAATTGGAAAGTGGTAGCGAAGCGGGATAGATTTTCTTGCCGCCGTCCTGGCTTGACGGCCGGCTTGCGGCTAGGCGCGCTCGGACGAAGAGGACGAACGCCGTGCGTCCAAGGTGGCGGGAAGGATGGTGTTGATACAGTCGGCCAACGCCTCGACTTTCTCGCCCACCGTTCTTCCCAAAGGAGTCAAGGAATATTCCACGTGGGGCGGCACCGTCTCATAAGACTGGCGATGAACCAGTCCGTGTGCTTCCAGGCGCTTTAAGGTTTGCGACAACATTTTTTCGCTCACGCCGCCGACCATTCTGCGCAGCTCGCTGAAACGTCGAACGCCGCCCATCAGCGCAATAAGCAGCAATGTGCCCCAGGGACTCGTGACGTCTTTCAGCACCTCGCGACAAGGACAATCGGTTGATGTGAGCTCCCCGCGTCGAACTTGCGCGGAAAAGGACTCAGATGCGATCAGTTTGGCTTGCGTTGTCATGTCGACACTAACCTTTCGGTACGTACTTACGGAAAGTAAGGTAAGTCCGTAGTATAGGCCCCTCGCTCACCCAACCCAAGGAATTTGTCATGATCGTTGTTACAGGAGCCACAGGGCAGCTCGGTCGTCTGGTAATTAAAAACCTGCTACGCACGGAACCCGCATCAAGCATCGTCGCCGTAGTTCGCGATCCGGCGAAGGCGGCCGATTTATCGATACTCGGCGTTCAAGTCCGCCAGGCCGATTACACACAGCCGGCGACGCTCAGGAAAGCACTAACTGGCGCGGATAAGCTACTGCTGATATCTTCGAACGAGCTCGAGCGCGGACAGCGCGCCGCTCAGCACCGCGCCGTCATTGATGCGGCGATTGATTGTCAAGTCAAGTTGATCGGCTACACGAGCGTTCTGCACGCCGACACCTCTCCGTTGGGCCTGGCGGATGACCACGTTCAAACTGAGGCGATGCTTAACGCTTCAGCCATCCCATTCGTGGTCTTGCGCAATGGCTGGTACACGGAAAATTACACGATCTCAATTCCAACCGCGCTGGCGCACGGTGCGCTGATGGGCAGCGCCGGAGAGGGCCGAATCGCGTCTGCAGCGCGGGCCGACTATGCTGCCGCAGCCGCTTTGGCGATGACGCTGCCCGACCAGGCCGGACGGGTCTACGAACTGGCCGGGGATACTGCCTATACCTTGTCGGAGTTCGCGGCCGAAATCTCGCGCCAGTCCGGCAAGGCCGTCAACTACATGAACCTGCCGCAAGCGCAATACAAATCGGCGCTCACGGGTTTTGGCCTGCCCGAACCAATCGCAGATCTGCTGGCAGATTCCGACAGCGGCGCTTCGCAAGGCGGCCTTTTCGACGACAAGCACCAGCTCAGCGCATTGATCGGCCGGCCAACAACGCCGATGGCCGAGACGATTGCGGCGCAACTCAACGCGTAAATCATTGTCGGTATTGCCGCCAAGCCCCTGGTCAACCAACGTGATGCGCCGGACGCTGATCTGTTGGTTGCACCCAGCGTCTGAAGCGTCGAGGCGTCGCCGATGATCAATCGATTCATTTTGCCGGCCGTATCAACGATCCGTTATTTGTTTTTCACAGGAGGTTCCGATGGGTATTCGATTTCTCAAGATCGCCGTGATCTATCTGTTTGTCGGCGCGCTACTTGGAGGCTATATGGGGGCGGCCGAAAACTTTGCTTTGGCGCCGGTCCACGCACATCTTGCGTTGCTCGGCTGGGCGACGCTAGCGCTTGCGGGTGTGATTTATCACCTGTACCCGGCCGCAGCGCTGACGCTGCTCGCGCGGATTCATTTCTGGCTGCACAACCTCGGTCTGCCATTTTTCATGCTCGGCCTCGGCTTGGTGCTTACCGGTCATGCAACCGCAACGCCTATCGTATCCATCTCTGCGGGCAGCGTCGTTGTTGGCCTGGCGGCGTTCACCGCAAACGTCCTGATGAATGTGAAACCCACTGCCGAGCGGCAGTAACCTGGCGAAGAATCGCGGCCGGTGTCGGTTGGGTCAAGAAAATGAAGGAATGAATCTTGGTATAACGCCAGATGATTTGACCAATATTTATTAAGCTGCTTGACTTCCATTGAATTATGAGTATACTTCAAAAGTACAGTCGTAATTTAAACGAAGAGGTGCTCCGTGCGTTACGAAAAAGGACAAAAAGAACAGACGCGATCACGCATTCTCGAAGTCGCGTCGCGGCGCTTCCGCCGCGATGGGGTCGCTGCAGTTGGCCTGGCCGGAATCATGCAAGATGCCGACCTTACCAATGGTGCTTTTTATGTCCACTTCAAGTCGAAGGAAGACTTGGTCCAGGAGGTTGTGATCGAAACCTTGGACCGCAGGCTGCGGGCCATGATTGCGGCGGAAGCGGCAGGATTTGGACTGGAAGATGGAATTCGGGAGTATCTCAGCCCGCAGGCGCGCGACGCGGCCGATGAGGGTTGTCCAACTGCCGCATTGGTTGCCGAAATAGCCCGGCACCCCAAGGAAACCCGCGACTTGTTCACCCGCAAAACCGACGAGCTCCTTGAATTCATTGCCAAAAACCTGCCGGGACGCGACCCGGTCACGCAACGCAAAGATGCTGCTGCGCTTTTTGGCTTGATGGTCGGGACCTTGCAACTGGCGCGTGCGGTCGGCGACACGGCGATGTCCGACCAAATTCTTGAAGCGGGCATCGATGCTGGACTCGCGATCGTTCGAAGGCGTGGTTAATTAATTAATTGGCTGGCGAGCCTGTTCATAGGCTCGTCCTTGGCTGAGTTACCCTGAATCCGATTGGCGTCCGATCTAGGGCTGGAGGTTTTTAGGCGCCTCATTTTTTTGCCATATTAAATTACGATCATAATTTAACGTGCACTGAATTCACTGGAGAACGAACATGAAAGCAAAGTTTTTACTCACCACCTTATTGGCCTTGACTGCCAGCGGAAACCTATTGGCTCAACAAACTGGTAATGCAACATCCCCTCCTGCCAAAACCCGTGCACAAGTCCTGGAGGAGTTGAAGCAAGCGCAAGCAAGCGGCAATGACATGCCGACTGGTTTTATCGCTTATCACGCGCCGGCAATCAAAGAGCCGGTGCCGGCACCAACTCAAACGGCCAACAAGAACTGATTGGCAATCGAAACTTCTACCGATCAGCTTGAGTCGGCCTCACATGGAGAATGAATTTATGAGCAAGAGCAATATGCGCGTCGCGCTTGTCACCGGCGCATCTTCCGGTATCGGAGAAGCCACAGCCGAACGGTTGGTGAAGGCCGGTTACCGGGTATTTGGTACCAGCAGGCGAATCGCTCCGACGAGGCGGCGGCCATTCGAGATGTTGGCGCTGGACGTGACCAGCGACGAATCCGTGGAAGCCGGCATCAACGAGGTGATACGGCAAACCGGGCGAATCGACCTGTTGGTGAACAACGCGGGGTTCGGCGTGGCCCCTGCCGGCGCCGAGGAAAGTTCGCTTGACCAGGCGCGTGCGATCTTCGATACCAACTTCTTTGGCATCGTTCGTATGACGCGCGCAGTCTTGCCTCACATGCGGCAACAACGTAGTGGGCGCATTATCAACATCGGCTCCGTGCTGGGATTTCTGCCTATGCCTTACATGGCGCTGTATTCGGCCACCAAGCACGCCGTGGCCGGCTATTCGGAAGCGCTCGACCACGAGTTGCGTACGATCGGCATCAGGGTTTCGGTGGTCGAGCCTGCGTACATCAACACGCCGTTCGATGCCAACTTGATGAAACCCGATGCGCCGCTCGCCGCGTATCGCGACATCTGCGCCGGGGTCGAGAAGCGCGTGAAGGAGGTGTTAGTCGGTGCCGATGGGCCGGATGTCGTAGCGCAAAGCGTGGTGAAGGCGGCTACGGCAAGCCATCCGAAAATACATTACGCCCCCGGCCTGGCTAGCCGCATGCGGCTGCTGCGCCGATTTGCGCCGGCCGGCGTACTCGATGCGGGAATTCGCAAGGATTTGCGGCTCCAATAAAGGCGCAACTGCCTGGCCAATTTTTACCACTACGAAAGTTGAAATCATGAAGGCATTTATTCTCGAGCAATATGGGAAAAAGAGCGGAATCCGTCTGAGCGACATGCCTGAACCGGAATTGCGCGACGATGAAGTATTGGTCAAGGTGCATGCCGCAAGCGTGAATCTGCTAGACGTCAAGATCAAGAATGGTGAATTCAAGCTCGTCCTGCCTTATCGCTTACCACTGGTCCTGGGGCATGACGTGGCGGGGGTCGTGATTGCCGTCGGGTCTCGCGTGCGCCGGTTTAAAGCAGGGGACGAGATCTATTCCCGACCTGATGACTTTCGCATCGGTGCCTTCGCCGAATTCATCGCGATCAAGGAAGACTCGGTGGCGCAAAAGCCAGCGACTCTGACCATGGAAGAAGCGGCATCCATTCCCCTTGTCGGTTTGACTGCCTGGCAGGCGTTGGTCGAAAAGGCCGATCTCAAGAAGGGACAGAAGGTTTTCATCCAGGCCGGCTCCGGCGGCGTTGGAACATTCGCGATCCAGTTGGCGAAGCACCTGGGCGCCTTCGTCGCAACCACGACGAGTACAGCGAATGTCGCTTGGGTGAAGAGTCTTGGTGCCGATCTTGTCATTGACTACAAGAAGGAGGATTTCGAAGATATTCTGCGCGACTACGATGTCGTGCTGAACAGCCAGGACGCTGAAACGCTCGGCAAATGCCTGAGGATACTGAAGCCGCGTGGCAAGCTCATTTCGATCTCCGGTCCGCCCGATCCGGCCTTCGGCGAAGAAATCGGGGCATCGTGGTTCGTGAAACTGGTCATGAATCTGCTCAGCGCCGGCATCAGGAGAAAAGCCAAACGCGGCAACATCGACTTCTCGTTTCTGTTCATGAAAGCAAACGGCAACCAGTTGCGCGAGATTGCCATGCTCATCGATTCTGGTGCCATTCGTCCGGTCGTCGATCGCCTCTACCCATTCGCGGCAACGAGCGAGGCGATGACCTACGTAGAAACCGGACGTGCCAGAGGCAAGGTTGTCGTCAAAATCTTAATGGCCCCAGGATGAATCCTACGTTGCGTTTTCCGGGCGACGTCACTGACGTCCCGGTTCCATAAAGCGACGCGATCTGCGAGGCGTAACCAGCACGGCAGATTTGCCCGTGTCAGGTCTTCTTGGCGCCGCCGGATCGCTTGCCCGCATCCTTCGATTCGACCTGCTCCGCCAGGTAATTCCACAAGCGCGCCACGATCGGCTTGCCGGGCCGGCCACCGGTCGGGCGCTCGCGATAGAGCCGGATATCCATCTCGACTTCCCAGCCCGGCTGGTGGCCGTCGGCGCGGGCGAGCAGCTTGCTCTTGACTTCGCGCGGCACGGCGGACTCGGGCAGGAAGGCGATGCCGTGACCTTCCAGCGCCATCATCTTCAAGCCCTCGGCCATGTCGGTTTCGTAGCGTTTTTCCAGATGCAGCGGCTTCTTTTCGTCGGCCAGAATCATTTCCACCATGCGGCCGAGATAGGCATTGCTGGTGTAGGACAAAAACGGTAGCGGCGCTTCTGCACTGCCCGGCAGTACGTAGTCGGGCGTGCCGCCCTTGTCGCAGCGCGAATAGGCGCGCAGCGCTTCGGTGCCGAGCAGCAGCATGTCGTAGCGGCTGGCGTCGAGCTGCACCGGCTGGCGCGGATGGTGGTAGCACAAGAGCAAATCGCACCCGCCTTCGACCAGTGCCATGGCGGCGTCGTGCACGTTCAGGGCGATCAGGCGCGTGTTCAGCGTGCCGAAGCCCGCTTCGAGCCGCGTCAGCCACTTCGGCATGTAGGTCAGCGAGAGCGTATGCGGCATGGCGAAGTCGACCGTGGTCTGCGCCGTGGGACGCTTGCCGCGCAGCATGGCGCGCGCATTGCTGACCTGTTCCAGCATTTCCAGCGCCTGCTCGTAAAACACTTCGCCCGAGGGCGTCAAACTGGTGGGGTAAGAGGTGCGGTCGATCAGATCGGCGCCGAGCCAGGCTTCAAGCGACTGGATGCGGCGCGAAAAGGCAGGCTGCGTCACATGGCGCAATTCGGCCGAACGGCTGAAGCTGCGCGTTTCAGCGAGAGAGATGAAATCTTCCAGCCACTTGGTTTCCATGTGGCTATGTTAGCGCAGTTCCAGGCGGCAATTGACGGTAGCCGTCGTGCCGTGTCGCCTGCGTCTCGTTTTGGCGACAGCGAGACCCGTTCCACAGCCTCACGTTTTTAACCCGTCATCCTCATGAAAATGCTAATCGTTACCCACAAGTACATGCAATGGTTTGGAACCCCTCTCCTGCGGGCGGGAGAGGGGAGTTAGTAGCGCGCCGACATATGGGTAACGATTAGCGTTTTCACGGGGACAACGACTAAGAGCTGGTTTCAAAATGACCAGGGCTAGGCGGAGCGCCGCAGACAGTACGACTGTACGGCAAGGCGCGACAACAACGCCATGGGCTTTTTGAAACCGGTTCTAAGCCGCATCTTCCGCAGGCGACACCTCAATCTCATCAGGCCGCGCCTGCTGCCGTTCCCACATCTGCGCATAGGCGCCGTTGGCTGCCAGCAGCTGACCGTGCGTGCCGCGCTCCAGGATGCGGCCATGCTCCAGCACCAGAATTTGCGCCGCGTCGGCAATGGTTGAGAGCCGGTGTGCGATCACCAGCGTGGTGCGGTTTTTCGCAATTTCCTTCAACTGCGCCTGGATCGCCTGCTCGGCTTTGGAATCGAGCGCCGAGGTGGCTTCGTCGAAAATCAGGATGGCCGGGTTCTTCAGCACCGTGCGCGCAATCGCCACGCGCTGCTTTTCGCCGCCGGAAAGCTTCAAGCCGCGTTCGCCGACCATGGTGGCGTAGCCGTCGGGCAGGGTTTCGATGAAATCGTGGATGTAGGCTGCCTTGGCTGCGGCAATCACCTCGTCCTGCGTCGCATCGGGCTTGCCATAGCGGATGTTGTATTCGATGGTGTCGTTGAACAAGACCGTGTCCTGCGGCACGATGCCGATCGCGCGGCGCAGCGAGGTTTGCGTCACTTCGCGCAAGTCCTGGCCGTCTATGCTGATCACACCGCTGTTGACGTCGTAGAAGCGGAACAGCAGGCGCGACAAGGTCGATTTGCCGCCGCCGCTGTGGCCGACCACGGCCGTGGTGGTGCCGGCGGGTATGGTGAAATCGACGTCGAACAGGATCTGCCGCTTGCTCTCGTAGGAAAAATCGACGTGCGAAAAACGGACTTCGGCGCCCGCCGGATGCAGCTCTTTCGCATCGGGCGCATCGGCGATCTCGCGGTTTTGCTCCAACAGCGAAAACAGCTTTTCCATATCGGCCAGGCTCTGCTTGATCTCGCGGTACAAGACGCCCAGGAAGTTCAGCGGAATGTAGAGCTGGATCATGAAGGAATTGACCAGCACCAGGTCGCCCAGCGTCATCGTATGGTCGATCACGCCTTGCGTGGCGCGCCACAAAATCAGCGTGACGGCAATCGCGATGATGGCCGATTGGCCCGTGTTCAACAGCGACAGCGAAGTCTGCGACTTGACCGCCGCCGACTCATAGCGGCGCAAGCCGTCGTCGTAACGCGCCGCTTCATATTCCTCGTTGCCGAAATACTTGACCGTTTCATAGTTCAACAGCGAATCGATGGCCTTGGTGCTGGCGCGCGATTCGAGATCGTTCATGGTGCGGCGGAAATGCGTGCGCCACTCGGTGACGGAGACGGTGAAGCCGATGTAGCACAGCAAGGCCACGCCCGTGATCGCGGCGAACCAGCCGTTGTAATGCGTGACGAGGTAACCCAGCACCAGCGCGATCTCGACCAAGGTCGGCAAGATGCTGAACAAGGTGTAAGACACCAGCGAGGAAATGCCGCGCGTGCCGCGTTCGATGTCGCGCGTCATGCCGCCGGTCTGGCGCGACAAATGAAAGCGCAGCGACAAGGCATGCAGATGGCGGAAGACTTTCAGCGCAATCGTGCGCACCGCGCGCTGCGTCACGCGCGCAAACACGAATTCGCGCAACTCGGTGAAGAGCGTGGTCGACAGGCGCAAGGCGCCATAGGCCACCAGTATCCCCAAGGGCAACACCAGCAAGGCAGCGGGATCGCCGGGCTTGATGCTCAAGCCGTCGATCAATTTCTTCAGCACCAGCGGCACCGCCACATTGGCCATCTTGGCGCCGACCAGGAACAGCAGCGCCAGCGAGACGCGCCACTTGTAAGCCCAGAGGTAGGGAAACAGCGTCTTGAGGGTGGCCCAATCATTGCGTGTGCCCTGATTGGCGGCGGGTTCGGGAGAATTGACGGTCTGGCGGCGCATGATGGACAGGAATCGGTTATCGGAAAACGCCCGGCTTGCAGCGACGGTGCCGAGCCGCAAACCTGCCGCGTGCCCAGCCATTGTTGTCAGAGATGAACGCATCCGCTATCCTGCAAGCAATATCTTATTCCACTTATAGCCATTTGCCCGAAATTCAAGGAAGAAACCATGACATTACCCGTTCCCACCAAGCTCCCCGAAGGTAAATCCCCCACCCTGCGCGTCATGCCCATGCCGGCCGACGCCAACGTCCACGGCGACGTGTTCGGCGGCTGGATCATGGCCCAGGTCGACATCGCCGGCTCCCTGCCTGCCGTGCGCCGCTCCAACGGCCGCGTCGCCACCATCGCCGTCAACTCCTTCCTGTTCAAGCAGCCCGTGTTCGTGGGTGACTTGCTGTCGTTCTATGCCGAAATCGTCAAGGTCGGCAATACCTCGATCACGGTCTATGTCGAAGTGTTCGCCGAGCGCAATCGCTTGCAAGCCGAGACGGTGAAGGTGACGGAGGCGACCTTGACCTATGTGGCGACCGACGAGACCCGCAAGCCGCGGCAGATACCGGCGATTTGATCCGTCAATCGACCGTGCCGATACACGTCAAGGGCCTATTGAAAACCCTGGCCCTATCTTGGCTCCTCGCCATTTGTGGCCCGGCGCTGGCGGAAGAATCTGCAATCGAGTCGGTAAGCATGAGCCAGCAGGGAACGGCTGTGCTCGTCAAAATCAAGCTGAGTGCGCCTCCCAAGGTTTTTCCGGACGAATTGTTCAATCTCAATCCGCCTCGGCTCGTCCTGTCGTTCTTTGACACATCCGATGCAACGGGTCAGACAAAAGACCTGGCCGGAATCGGCTATGTTTTGCAAAGCACCGTCAAGCAAACGGGCACGACGACCAAGGTAACACTCGACTTGGACAAGCCAGTGCGCTACTCGACCCTCTTGGAGGCTCTTTCGGACCGCACCGAATATGTCGTCAAGCTGGACCCGGCATTGGCGCCGTCGAAAGAAATGCCGTTCGTCAAGCCAGCCCATATTCCGGCGTCGTCCATCACGATTCACGCGAAGAACATCGATGCACGGACACTATTGAAGATACTGTCGGACGCCACGAATCAAAACCTGGCGATCGGTGACGAACTGCTCGATCGCCGCATCGACGTCGATGAAACCAATATCGACCCGACGGCATTGATCGAACGCGTGGCACACTCTCAGGATCTTGCGACCAGACGGGTCGGCAACGTACTGGCAATCGCATCCGAATGCCGGCTCTCGCAAGTACCGGCCATTCCTTTCTTGCACAACGATCAGGAAAGAATCAGCATCAATTATTCGCATGTTGCAGCGGGCGCCCTGACCGGTGCCGCCGGCATCCTGCACAATGAATTGCAAGTACCGTTCGACAGCGTGGCAGTAAACGATCAGGCGGCCCTGACGGTAAAGATCAAGTTCGATACGATCAGGGAAGAATTGCAGATGATCGCCTTGGTCGAAGGCTGGGAAGCGCAAGCGCAGGAATCCGGAGGCATACGGTTGAGGCCAAACAGCAGCATTTCGCAATGCGAATCGGGTATCAAAAAGCACGCCGGCCAGCAAGTCGCCGCGTCCTCGCCCGACGCGTCCTGGACCTGCCCCGCATCGCACGCCGCACGGCAATGCGTGCTGCTTGAAGGATATGAACTCGACAAGCTGATACCGTTGGGTTTCATGCTGTCCAACGGCATGCCCGCGCAATCCGCATTCATTGAAACGCCTGCGGGTGAGGTCTTTGTCGTCAATGCAGGCGACTACTTGGGAAGAAATTTTGGCACGATCAAGAAAATCTCCCAAGCTGGAATCGAGATCACGGAAAGCATTCAAGACGACAAGGGCCTATCGTGGGACCGGTCTGCCACCCTTCCCTATCGCTGACCATCCGTAAGCGCAGCCTCCGCTGGCGGCTTTGCTAAAATAACGCCATCTGGGGTGAAGGAACCGATTTGGACGGCCGCACAAACAAGTCCGTCCGCAGCGCCACCCGCTCATTGGCGATGCCGTGCTTCTGGCACGCCAGCTTGAAACGATTGGCCAGCAATTCGGCGAAAATACCGGTGCCCTTCATGCGCTTGCCGAAGGCGGCGTCGTAGACCTTGCCGCCGCGCATCTGCATCAAGAGCGATTCGATATGCTTGGCGCGCAAGGGAAAATGCGCCTGCAGCCATTCGCCGAACAAGTCCTTGATCTCGCGCGGCAGGCGCAGGAGGATGTAGCCGCAATAAGTGGCGCCGGCCTCGGCGGCGGCGGCGACCACGTCTTCGATCTCCACGTCGGTGATGGTCGGAATGATGGGTGACATCAGCACGCCGACCGGTATGCCGGCATCTGCCAATTGCCTGACGGCGGCAAGCCGCCGCGCGGGCGCACTGGCGCGCGGCTCCAGGGTTCTGGCAATCTCGTTGTTCAGGCTGGTGATGGAGACGAACACGCGTGCGAGATTCTTGCTGGCCATGCGCTCCAGGATGTCGATGTCGCGCACGACAACGCCGGACTTGGTGATGATCGTGACCGGGTGCTGATACCGTTCCAGCACTTCGAGGAGGCTGCGTGTGATCTTGTATTCGCGCTCGATCGGCTGATACGGGTCGGTATTGGCGCCTATCGTGATCGTCTTGGGCACATAATTCTTGTTGGCGAGTTCGGCTTCGAGCAGTGCGGCGGCGTTCTTCTTGGCGAACAGGCGCGTTTCGAAGTCCAGCCCCGGCGACAAGCCGAGGTAGGCATGCGTTGGCCTGGCGTAGCAGTAGATGCAGCCATGCTCACAGCCCTGGTAGGGGTTGATCGAGGCCTCGAACGGTACGTCGGGCGACTGGTTGGTGGAGATGATGCTCTTGGCTTGCTGGATCCAGACCGTAGTCTTGGGCCGCGACGGCTCCTGGGGCGGGCCGTCTTCGGGGCCGAGATCGTCATAGACCGGCTCGCGGCGCCAGGCCTCGAAGCGGCTGCGCTCGTTGGACAGGCTGCCCCGGCCCTTGATGGCGGCCAAGGGCGGGACGATGACGTCGGATTGCGGGCGCGGCGGAGTCAGCATGCGAATCTCCTGAACAGCAATATACTGTATATTTATACAGTATATGTGTTGCCCAATGCTTTTGCAAGCTGCCTGCTTAATCCGTCGTCCCGTAGGTTAGTGCCGAGCGAAGCCCAACATCGGAGCTTGCGCCATCACATGCGTTGATTCGGAGTGGGGTTGTTGGGCTTCGCGCTCAGCACCAAACTACCAGATGACGTAGGTCGAAGAAGATTCCAGCTTGCGTCATATTCCGCGCCAACTGCGCAAGAAACACATCGCACCGAAACAACTAGAGGAAACAATCTAGAGCAAATTCAAAGTCGAGGCAGTGAGTATTTTTCATGCGATGATTTAAGACGAAACGTCCCCCTTTCTATCTTCTGGAGAATGGCATGAAGCGACTTTTTGTCCTGTCCCTCGCGAGCGCAGCGGCGCTGCTTTCAGTAGCCGTCCACGCCCAGCAAAGCAGCCCGGTCGGCTTGTGGAAAAACATCGATGACGAGAGCGGCAAGCCCAAGGCCTTGATCCGCATTACCGAGAGCAACGGCGAATTGAGCGGCAAGATAGAAAAGCTGTTCCGCGCACCGAACGAAGACCAGAATCCGAAATGCGACAAGTGCGAGGGGGCGCTGAAAAATCAGCCCATTCTGGGCATGACCATCCTGACCGGCATGAAACGTGACCACGACGGCGACGGCAACGAATACGACGACGGCAGCATCCTGGACCCCAACAACGGCAAGGTCTACAAGAGCACGCTGGAATTGAAGGATTCAGGCAAGAAGCTGAAGGTGCGCGGCTACATCGGCATTCCGCTATTGGGCCGGTCGCAGACCTGGGTACGCGAAGAATGAAACATGGCGGCCCACTTGCCGCCGCCATGTTTTTATACGAACGAGACCGATAGCCCGGGCAGGCTGACGCCGGAGAATGCCGTTGCCCAGGTTTGCCCCGGCGCGATCGGCAGCACATCGGCCCAGGCGCCGGTTGTGATGACTTCCCCTGCGGCCAAGGGCGCAAACTGCGGTTGATCGCGCAGTATCTGGTTCAACTGCCAGAGCGCGTGCACCGGGCTGCCCCAGACATCGCTGCCGAAGCCGGCCGAGCGCAATTCGTCGCCGCACGATACCGACACGCTGGCGTTGGGCAGCACTTCGGGCAGGCTGCGCCGCGACGCCGCCGACAGCGACTTCGGCTCCCCCACCAGCAAGGCGCCATGCATGCCGAAGGCGGCGATGGCGTCGGCTTCCTCGAACTTCCAGTCGGGGAAGGGGCAGGTGACGATTTCAAAGGCATGCGCCATCCAGTCGATGCAATCGGCTATCTCTTCGACTGTCGCGTCGGGCGACGGCGCGCGGGCCAGGCGGAAGATCAATTCCGGCCCAAGGCGCGGCTGCATGGCGCCTTTCAGGCTTTGCAGGCCGTGGTTGTCTTCCAGGTAGCGCACCGTGGTGTCGAACATCGGGGTCCAGATCGGCATGTGGATCGGCTGATCGACACCGTAATGGGTCCAGATCTTGCGATTGGTAAAACCTATCTTGCGCCCGACCATGACTTCGCCCTGGGCGATGCGGGTCTCCAGGATACATTGGGAAATGTGATAGGCATCGGTAGCCGACAAGGGCTCGTGCGAAGACAAAGGAGGGATGAGGCGCGAATGCGCACGGGCATCGAGCAATTGATGCGCGTAGCGGTTGGCTTGTGTCGACATCAGCATAGGGGGGCTCGCCGAGGTGGATTACCCGCGTTTCGCAGGCAAATGTCTTGGGCACCTCTAAAAATCTACTGCGCAACCCAATCTCGGGCCTGCGATGCTCGCCGTGATTTCGGATAGCTCGACGCCATCGGCGTCGATCGTTCCGCAGGCGCGAAGCGTGCTTCGCGAAACCCCTGCTTCACCGGCTGCGCTTCTCGACCCGACCTTGGATCGCTCGCCACGATTTTTAGAAATGTCCGATTGCCGACCCGCACCCGCGGGGCGACCGAGCAACGATTATGCCGAATTTGGTGCCCAATTGGATATCTGTCAGTGAAAAATCAACAAAATACCGAATTTGCCCCGCATTTTCATGGTTTCTTGCCCCAAAATCGACACTCGCTATGCATTATTTGGTGCACTGCATCCATATAGTTGGCAATTCGGAAATATCTCAATCCTCTTTGCGTGGTGACGCCGCCTGCACAGCACGCTGCTGCCTGGCCAAAGCCGTCAAATGCCGATCAAGCTGGTTGGCAAACATTTGCCTATCGCTTTGGCCAAACGGTGGCGGCCCACCGGTGTCGACTCCGCTGGCACGCAATTCATCCATGAAGTTGCGCATGCCCAGCAATTGCTGGATATTGTCCTTGGAGTAAAACTCACCGCGCGGGTTCAATGCATAGCCGCCTTTTTGCAGCACGTCGGCGGCCAGCGGGATATCGGCCGTGATGACCAGGTCGCCCGGCTGCGTCAGCCGCACGATTTCCTGGTCGGCGACATCGAATCCCGAAGGCACCTGGATCGCCTTGATGAAGCGCGACGGCGGCGTACGCAATAATTTGTTGGCAACCAGGGTCACCGTGATTTCCAGGCGCTCGGCCACGCGGAACAGGATGTCTTTGATGACCGCCGGACAGGCATCGGCATCGACCCAGATATTCACGCCGGCTTTCCTGCCGCGTCCACGGCATTCATTTGAGGCCGCGCAGCGATTCGAGCACCGCACGCCGGGTCGCCAATACCTGCTCCGACAATCTCGCGCCGGCTTCCTTGTTCGACAACAGGGCATCGCCGTCGCGATTCCATTCCTTCAACAACGCATCGGCCGCCTGGACCACCGGCGGCGGCGTCAATTCGGCGAGATCGTGGATGAACAATACATGGCCCAGCCCTTTGGCAAGGTCGCCGCGCTGCGTATCCTGATGGAGATAGGCATAGTCGATGGTCTGCTGCAATTCGCTCAATTCCTTCAGCATTTCAAATTCGGCAGCGCGGATATTGCGGTGCTGCTCGCTCGACTCGTTGCGCCAGGTGTTGTAGGACAAGGCGCAAAGCGCCACGAGCAAGCTTAGCAAAGCCAGGACGTTGCGCCGGATTTGTTGAGCCAGGCTGAAATTTTCCATACTCAAGCAATCGGTTGTTCCCACAGGTCGCCATTGCCGCCGCGCGGGATGGCGACGCCGAAGTGCGTGTAGGCCGCGCTTGTCGCGACGCGGCCACGCGGAGTGCGCTGGATGAAGCCTTGCTGGATCAGGTAGGGTTCGAGCACGTCTTCGATGGTGTCGCGCTCTTCGCCGATGGCGGCGGCCAGGTTGTCCAGCCCGACGGGACCGCCGTTGAACTTGAACAGCACTGCTTCGAGGAGCTTGCGATCCATCAGGTCGAAGCCGACTGCATCGACATCGAGCATGATCAGGGCCAAATCGGCCATGGCCTTGGTGATGTCGCCCGTGCCCTTGACTTCGGCATAGTCGCGCACGCGGCGCAGCAACCGGTTGGCGATGCGCGGCGTGCCGCGGCTGCGCTTGGCGATTTCGAACGCGCCGTCGCCGTCGATCGGCGCATTCAACAAGGCGGCGCTGCGCGTGACGATGCGTGTCAATTCCTGTGGCGTATAAAACTCAAGCCGGCCGACGATGCCGAAGCGGTCGCGCAGGGGGTTGGTCAGCATGCCGGCGCGCGTGGTGGCGCCGACCAGCGTGAAGGGCTGCAAGTCCAGGCGCACCGACCGCGCGGCCGGGCCTTCGCCTATCATGATGTCGATCTGGTAGTCTTCCAGCGCCGGATACAGGATTTCCTCGACCACGGGCGAGAGGCGGTGGATTTCGTCGATGAACAGGACGTCGTTGGCTTCGAGGTTGGTCAGGAGTGCCGCCAGGTCGCCGGCGCGCTCCAGCACCGGGCCGGACGTCTGGCGCAGGTTGACGCCCATCTCGCGCGCGATGATGTGGGCCAGCGTGGTCTTGCCGAGGCCGGGCGGGCCGAACAGCAGGGTATGGTCGAGCGCTTCGCGCCGCTGGCGCGCCGCTGCGATGAAGATTTCGAGCTGGCCGCGCACCTTTTCCTGGCCGACGTATTCGTCGAGCTGCTTGGGCCGCAGCGCGCGCTCGATGGCTTCCTCGTTGGGCGAGGCCGGCGTGGCGGCGATGATGCGCTGTTCGGTGAAATTGTCGGTTTGGATGGTCATGAGCGTAGTCTACTCGCAAGCAGGCCGACTGCAAAACTCCCTTCTCCCGCAGGCGTGAGAAGGGTGGGGCAGGCGGCGAATCCGATGGGGGAGGCAGCGCACACGACTATTTACCCTAAGCCTTGGACAAGGCCTTCAAAGCCGCTTTGATACCCTCGGAAACGCCGCTACCTGCCGGCACCTGCTTCAACGCCAGATTAGCTTCCTTGTCGGAATAACCCAAAGCCACCAAGGCATTCAAGATATCCGCCGTGGCATCGCTGTGCGTGACACCGCTCACATGGCCGAGATCGGCGCCGAGCTTGCCTTTAAGCTCAAGCAACAAGCGCTCGGCGGTCTTCTTGCCGATGCCGGGCACCCTGGTCAGCCGCCCCGCTTCCTGCAAAGTAATCGCCTGGGCCAGGTCGGCCACCGACATGCCTGACAGGATCGACAAGGCCGTGCGCGCGCCGATGCCGGAAATCTTGATCAACTGACGGAACACGCTGCGCTCTTCGGCGGTGCCGAAGCCGAACAGCAGATGCGCATCTTCGCGCACGGTCAGGTGCGTCAGCAGCATGACCTTTTCGCCCAGGCCCGGCAGGTTGTAGAAGGTGCTCATGGGCACGTCGACTTCGTAACCTACGCCCTGGCAATCGACCAGGATTTGCGGCGGGTTCTTTTCGATCAGGATTCCGGAGAGGCGGCCTATCATGGATGACGATCCTTTATTGAATTAGAGGCACTAACAAAATGAGATTGGCTAGGCGCTACGACGAAGACAGTACAGTTGTACGGCAAGGAGTAGCAACAACGCCAAGCTCTTTTTGTTAGCGCCTCTTAACCGACGAGTCTGCCGCCGCGTATGCGCAAGCCCTTCTTCGCCAAGCCGGGAGCCAAGACGCTCAAGGCCGCGAGCGAATCGCCGCTGTGGGCATGGCAGATTGCCACGCCGAGCGCGTCGGCGGCGTCGGTCGAAGGCAGGCCCGGCAATAGCAACAGGCGCTGCACCATTTCCTGCACCTGCGACTTGTGCGCCTTGCCGTGGCCGACCACGGCTTGCTTCAATTGCAGCGCGGTGTATTCGGCCACCGGCAGATTCGCATTGACCAGTGCGCAGATCGCCGCACCGCGCGCCTGGCCCAGCAAGAGCGTCGATTGCGGGTTGACGTTGACGAAGACTTTTTCGACGGCCGAGCAATCGGGCGCATACGTGGCCACGATTTCGGCCACGCCGGCGAAGATGGTCTTGAGGCGCTGCGGCAGATCGGCATCGGGCGTCTTGATGGTGCCCGATGCGATGTAGGCAAGCTTGTTGCCCTGCTTGTCGATGACGCCGAACCCGGTGGTGCGCAGGCCGGGGTCGATGCCTAATATCTTCATAGATGGTTTTGGGAATTCATTGCAAAATGACTGCGGCTAGGCGCCGGGGCGCAGACAGTACGAATAGTACGGAAAGCCTCGGTAACGACACTACGGTCATTTTCAATGGATTCCTCAATGCCTGAAGTGGCGCGTGCCGGTTAGCATCATCACGATGCCTTGCTCGTCCGCCGCGTCGATCACTTCCTGGTCGCGCATCGAGCCCCCGGGCTGCACCACGGCAGTCGCGCCGGCTTGCACCACCACGTCCAAGCCGTCGCGGAAGGGGAAGAAGGCGTCCGAGGCGACGGCCGAGCCGACCAGCGACAGGTTGGCATTTTGCGCCTTGATCGAGGCGATGCGCGCCGAATCGACGCGGCTCATCTGGCCCGCGCCCACACCCATGGTCATGCCGTTGGCGCAAAACACGATGGCGTTGGATTTGACGAACTTGGCCACGCGCCAGGCGAACATCATGTCCTGCAATTGCTGTTGCGTCGGCTGCTTCTTGGTGACGACCTTGAGGTCGGCCATGGCGACGTTCTTGGCGTCAGGCGATTGCACCAGCAGGCCGCCGCCGACACGCTTGAAATCGAACACGTTGACGCCCTCGCCCAGCGGCACTTCGAGCAGGCGCACGTTCTGCTTGGCGGCAAACACGGCACGCGCTGCTTCGGTGTATTTCGGGGCAATCAACACTTCGACGAATTGCTTGGCGATCGCCTCGGCGGCATTGCCGTCGAGCTCGCAATTGAAGGCGATGATGCCGCCGAAAGCGGAGGTCGGATCGGTCTGGAACGCCTTGCTGTAGGCTTCGAGCGCATTGCCGCCGACGGCCACGCCGCAGGGGTTGGCGTGCTTGATGATGACGCAGGCGGTCTCGCCGAAGGTCTTGACGCATTCCCAGGCCGCATCGGCATCGGCAATGTTGTTGTACGACAGCTCCTTCCCCTGCAATTGCTGGTAGCCGGCAAGCGATCCTGCGGCAGGCACCGTGTCGCGGTAAAACGCGGCCGACTGGTGCGGGTTTTCGCCGTAGCGCATGTCTTGCACTTTCTTGAAGTGCAGGTTCAGCGTTTCGGGGAAGTTGCTGCGCGTGGCGTGTTGCTTGTCCTCACCCAGCGAGGTGAAGTAATTGGTGATGGCGCCGTCGTATTGCGCGGTGTGGGCGAACACTTTCTTGGCTAGCTCGAAGCGCGTTTCGTACGATACGTCGCCGGCCTTCATCTGCTCCAGCACCGGCGCGTAATCGGCCGGGTCGCAGAGCACGATTACATCCTTGTGGTTCTTGGCCGAGGAGCGCAGCATGGCCGGTCCGCCGATGTCGATGTTCTCGATGGCATCTTCCAGCGTGCAGTGTTCCTTGGCAACAGTTTGCTGGAACGGGTAGAGATTGACCACCACCATGTCGATGGTCGGGATGCCGTGGCTGCCCAAGGCTTCCATGTGCGCCGGGAAGTCGCGCCGCGCCAGGATGCCGCCGTGCACCTTGGGATGCAGGGTCTTGACGCGGCCGTCGAGCATTTCCGGGAAGCCCGTGTAGTCAGCCACCTCGGTCACCTTGATGCCGTTGTCGGCCAGGAGCTTGGCCGTGCCGCCGGTGGAGAGGATGTTCACGCCCATGCCGTGCAAGGCGCGTGCGAAGTCGAGCACGCCGGTTTTGTCCGACACCGAGATAAGGGCTGTTTTGGTCATGATGGGGTCCGTAATCATTGAAAACGCGGAATTAAAGCATGCCGTGCTGCTGCAATTTCTTGCGCAGCGTATTGCGGTTGATGCCGAGCATGTCGGCCGCCTGCGACTGGTTGCCGTCGGCACGCGCCATCACCGCTTCGAGGATGGGTTTTTCCACCGTGAGGATCACCATGTCGTATACGTTGGACGGTTCCTGCTCGCCCAAATCCTTGAAATATTTTTCCAGGCTCTTCTTCACGACTTCTTGAATGTTGTCTTTGCTCATGCTTGCAATACTTGTTTTTGTAGGATTTTTGAAAACTCCGCTGCGCCATCCCTGCTTGGCGCGGGCAATTTTTGAAATATTTTGAAAATCAGGCAGCAAGCTGCGCGATTTCGGTTTCCGAGGCAAGGCCGTATTGTAACCGTTCCCCGTGCGCCTTCTGCGTTTCGAAGAATTCGCGCACGGCGGCCAGCTGCTGTTCGCAATCTTCGAGCCGATTCATGCGGCGCCGGAATTCCTCGCCGCCGGCCAGATCGCGCACGTACCAGCCAATATGCTTGCGTGCGGTGCGCACGCCCAGGTATTCGCCGTAGAAGGCGTAGTGGGCACGCAGGTGTTCATCCATCAAACGCTGCACCTCGTCGATATAGGGTGACGGCAACAGCGTGCCAGTTTTGAGGTAATGATCGATTTCGCGGCAAATCCAGGGCCGGCCTTGCGCGGCGCGGCCTATCATGACGGCATCGGCACCCGTTTGCCGCAGCACGGCCTTGGCCTTTTGCGGCGTAGTGATGTCGCCGTTGGCCACCACGGGAATCGACACCATGGCCTTGACGGCGGCAATAGTGTCGTATTCGGCATCGCCGCTGTAGCCGTCGGCGCGCGTGCGGCCATGCAGGGTCAGCATGGCGATGCCGGCCGATTCGGCCATGCGTGCGATGTGCAAGGCGTTCTTGTTCGAGCGGTCCCAGCCGGTGCGGAATTTCAGTGTGACGGGCACGTCCACCGCAGCCACCACGGTATCGAGTATCCTGCCGACCAGGGCTTCGTCTTGCAGCAGGGCCGAACCGCACCAGCTATTGCAGACTTTCTTGACCGGGCAGCCCATGTTGATGTCGATGATCTGGGCGCCGCGCTCGACGTTGAATTTGGCGCACTCGGCCAGCATGTCCGGATCGGCGCCGGCGATCTGCACCGCCTTCGGTTCCATCTCGCCGTCGTGGTTGGTCCGGCGCGAGGACTTTTCCGTGGCCCACAGGCGCGGGTTGGAGGCCGCCATTTCCGACACCGCATAGCCCGCCCCCAATTGCTTGCACAACTGGCGGAAAGGCCGGTCCGTCACCCCGGCCATGGGGGCGACGAAGACATTGTTGGCAAGGATGTGGGGACCGATTTGCATGGGGTTCGCGCCGAGGCACGCTTTCGAAGCCGCTATTTTACCGCTGCCCAGCCCTGATCTACCGATCGATTTCGTCGAGCGCCAGGCCGGCGAGATGATCGACGTCGGCCCATTGCAGGATTTTCAACGCTTTGCCATCCCAGGACAGCCGGTTGATGCCGGCGTTCGGTATCTCGAAGTCGCGCGGTTCCGACAAATCGATGCCGCGCGCATGGTGATTGATGCAATCGAGCACGCCGCCGTGCGTCACGATCGCAATGCGGCGCGCGCCCGACTGCAGGGCGCGATCGAGCGCGCCGATCGAACGGGCGGCGAATTCCAACAGCGTCTCGGCGGTATTCTTGCCTTGCGGGTAGCGGTAGTCCTTGGCGCGGGCGCGCATGGCGGCATAAGCTTCGGGAAACAGCTTGCCTATCTGGTCATAGCTATGGCCTTCGAATGCGCCATAGCAGCGTTCGCGCCAGGCGGGATCAACCACAGGCGTCAAGCCCTGCGACGCCGCCAGCGGCGCGGCGGTCTTGTGCGCGCGCGACAGATCGCTGCAATGGATTGCATCGAATGGCTCGCCTTGCAGCACTTGCGCCAGCAGCTCGGCCTGGCGCAAGCCGGTTTCGTTGAGTTCGACGTCGAGGTGGCCTTGCAGGCGGCGCTCGGCGTTCCATGCTGTTTCGCCGTGGCGGATCAGTACAATATCTATCATCAATGCGCAATCAGGATTTGATCATGACTTGGTAAGTGCCGGGTTCAAGGTATAGCCGCCGGAAAACGATGCCTGTGCGAGCACATGGCCCCGGATGGCTTCGCGCACTTCGCTGCCGGTGAACTTGCCTTCGACGGGCGTGCGTGCGATGTCGAGCGCATACAGGGTGAAGACGTAGCGGTGCGCCAGCGCATCGTTCCACGGCGGGCAGGGGCCGTCGTAGCCGAAGTAGTCGCCGCGCATGTCGGCGTCGCCGGCGAACCAGCCGGTATAGTCGTTCAAGCCGTGGCGCGCATCGACCAAGGGGCTGCCGGCGATATGCGGACCGGCCTTGCCGCGCGGCGTGACGCCGTCGGCAAACGAACCGGCGCCGATGGCGGAAATATCGGTCGGGATATCGACCATGACCCAGTGATAGAAATCGACGCGCGGCAGGTCGAGCGGCACGATCTTACCTTCCTGGTTCACATCGTCGCCGCGCGAGGGGACGTCACTGTCACAACAGATCAAGGCCAGCGATTTAGTGCCGGTCGGCAAATCGGACCAGGCCAGGTGCGGGTTGCGGTTGGCCGAGAGCTTGACGTGGGTTTTCGGGTCGATCACGCAAAATGCGAAATCGCCCGGGATGAGCTCGCCATCCCTGAAAGAATCGCTCCAGAACTTCATGGCATCCTCCTTGGGTTAAGGAAAATCAATTGCTATCAATTGCTGCCGGGTTTTACCTGCAGCCAAAACGTGACGGGGCCGTCATTGGTCAGCGACACCTGCATGTTGGCGCCGAATTGCCCGGTCTCAACCTTGGCATGACGCTCACGCGCGCGCCGCACGAAGTGGTCGAACAGGCGCCGCCCTTCTTCCGGCGCGGCGGCCGGGGTGAACGAAGGCCGCGTGCCGGAACGCGTATCGGCCGCCAGCGTGAATTGCGGCACCAGCAACAATGCCCCCGCCGTATCGGTCACGCTCAGATTCATCTTGCCCGCTTGGTCGGCAAACACGCGGTAGCCAAGCAGCTTGGATAATAGCGCGTCGGCTTCACGTTCGCTGTCGCCGCGCTCGGCACAAAGCAAGATCATCAAACCCTTTTCGATGGCGCCGACCACGGCCCCGTCGACCGCGACGCCGGCATGCGTCACGCGCTGCAAGAGCGCGATCATCAGGAAAGTGTGACGCGCGCGAACTTGCGCTTGCCCACTTGCAGCACGAAGCTGCCGGCATCGACCTTCAACGCGCGGTCGCTGACGACGGCGCTGTCGATGCGCACCCCGCCCTGCTCCACCATGCGCAAGCCTTCGGCGGTCGAGGCGCACAGGCCGCTCTGCTTGAGCAACTGGCCGATGCCCAGCGGCGCGCCGTTGATGCTGATCTCTTCAACTTCATCCGGGATGCCGCCCCTGGCGCGGTTGTTGAAGTCCGTCAAGGCCTCGTCGGCCGCCTTGGCCGAATGGAAACGCGTCACGATCTCTTGCGCGAACAGCACCTTGGCGTCACGCGGATTGCGCCCTGCTTCCACTTCGCGCTTCAGCTTGGCTATCTCTTCGATCGAGCGGAACGACAGGAGTTCGTAGTAACGCCACATCATCTCGTCGGAGATGCTCATCAGCTTGCCGAACATCGAGTTGCCCGGCTCGGTGATGCCGACGTAGTTGCCCTTGGACTTGGACATCTTCTCCACGCCGTCCAGGCCTTCGAGCAAGGGCATGGTCAGGATGCACTGCGGTTCCTGCCCGTAATCTTTTTGCAATTCGCGGCCGACCAGCAAATTGAATTTCTGGTCGGTGCCGCCGAGTTCGAGGTCGGACTTCAGCGCCACCGAGTCGTAACCCTGCATCAGCGGATAGAGCAATTCATGCACCGAGATCGGCGTGCCCGCCTTGAAGCGCTTGGTGAAGTCGTCCCGTTCCAGGATGCGCGCCACGGTGTATTTGGCCGACAGCTCGATCATGCCGCGCGCGCCGAGCGGATCGGACCATTCGGAGTTGTAGCGGATTTCGGTCTTGGAAGCGTCGAGCACCAGGCTGGCTTGCGCAAAGTAAGTCTTGGCGTTGGCCTCGATCTGCTCGCGCGTCAGAGGCGGGCGCGTGGCGTTGCGGCCGGACGGGTCGCCGATCATGGAGGTGAAGTCGCCGATCAGGAAGATGACGGTGTGGCCCAGATCTTGCAATTGGCGCATCTTGTTCAACACCACGGTGTGACCCAGGTGCAGGTCGGGCGCGGTCGGGTCGAGGCCGAGCTTGATGCGTAGCGGCTGCCCGGTCTTTTCCGAACGTACTAATTTGGTAATGAAATCCGATTCGATGAGCAATTCGTCAACCCCGCGTTTGGCGACGGCGAGGGCGTGTTGTACTGCATCGGAGAGAGGCTGAGTCGGATTCATTTTTGGCGAAAAGGCAAGTCGAAAAAGGCGTTTGTCAATACCATGACTTTGGTATAATTCACGCTTTGTTTCATCCGTGCCACACTTTTTCAATAGTGGGCAGGCAAAGCGGGATGGAACCGCGAATTTTAACTTATCGCCGACGTTCGGGCGGTAAATTCCGGCAGGAGCTCGGCAAGAGCGTGCCGGATCAAGAGTAGGAATAGGGTACATGAGCCGAAACACTGTCATACAAGATCTGGTCAGCAAAATTGCCGGCGCATCGAAAAAAACCCGCATCATCACCTCCGCTTCCATTTTCTTCGCCCTATGTGCTTTCGGTGCCGCTGCGGTTGCGCCGCTGGCACCCGATGCGGCTGACCTGCCGGTCAAGCTGATCACGGAAGACCTGGCGCTGCCCAACCTGTCGAATCAGGTCGAAGCCGACGAGGCCGCACCGCAAACCTATATCAGCGAAGAAAAAGTGCGCCCGGGCGACACGCTCGCTGCGCTCCTGACGCGTTTGGGCATCGACGACGATCAGGCCGCCGCTTTCATCAAGAGCGACAAGACGGCGCATGAAGTGATGCAATTGAAGCCGGGCAAACTGGTGCAGGCGCAAGTCGATGAAGACGGCCAGTTGAAATGGCTCTCGGCCATGGTCGGCGATACGCATGCGGGCAACGAGCAGTTGAAGAACGTGGTCATCCTGCGCAAGGACGATGGCTTCAAATCGGTGGAAGCGTCGGCGCAGCTGGAACGCCGTCTTGAAATGCATACCGGCGTGATCAAGTCTTCGCTGTTTGCCGCGACCGACGCGGCGCAGATTCCCGATAGTGTGGCGAGCCAGATCGTCGACATGTTCTCCACCGATATCGATTTCGCGTCAGACCTGCAGCGCGGCGACCATTTCGAAGTGGTCTACGAAACCTTTTGGCAGAACGGCGTGTTCGTCCGTGCCGGACGCGTGCTGGCCGGCTCGTTCGCCAATGACGGTTCGGTCTACCAATCGGTATGGTATGAAGAGCCGGGCGCGAGCCAGGGCGGCAGCTACTACAACCTCGACGGCCAATCGCTGAAGAAGGCCTTCCTGAAGTCGCCGATTGCGTTCACGCGTATCTCCTCAGGCTTCTCGATGCGCATGCACCCGATCCTCGGTGTGTGGAAGCAGCACAAGGGCGTCGATTTCGCCGCCGCCACGGGCACGCCCATCCACGCGTCAGGCGACGGCGTGGTGGATTTCCAGGGCCAGCAAAACGGCTATGGCAATGTGGTCGTGCTCAAGCACTGGTCCAATTATTCGACGGCTTACGGCCACATGAGCCGCTTCGCACCCGGCATCCACAAGGGCAGCCACGTGAACCAGGGCGACGTGATCGGTTATGTCGGCATGACCGGCTGGGCCACCGGCCCGCATCTGCATTACGAATTCCGCATCAACAACGAACCGCGCGACCCGCTGTCGGTCAGCATTCCGAATGCCCAACCACTGACCGCCGGCCAGATGCCGCGCTTCAAGATGGTAGCCGACGACATGAAGCATCGCTTTGAATTGCTGATGCCGGCGGCCAAGCCGGCGCAGTTGGCCTCGCGCTGATTCAGCTTTCCTCGAATGAAGGGCGCCTGACGGCGCCCTTTTTCTTCAGCTTTCGGTTTGGTAGGGTGGGTGGAGCGCCACCTGGTGCAACCCACCAGCGCGTCAAATACATTTCATGGGGCATTGGTGGGTTGCACCCACCCTACAAAAGCCGGGGACGAGTGGCAAGAAACCGCCTACAATGCAGTCGTTGATCAACCACCCGCTTCCGAGATGACCGCGCAATTGTTCATCGGCCTGATGTCCGGCACCAGCCTTGATGGGGTCGATGGCGTGCTGGCCGAATTTTCCGACGGCAAACCGCGCCTGCTGGAGTCTTGCTACAGCGCTTTCTCGCCCGAGCTGCGCGCCGATCTGCTGGCGCTGCAAAGCCCGGGGGGCGACGAAATCCGGCGCGAAGCATTGGCCGCCAATCTGCTGGTCGATGTCTATACCGCTTGCGTGACCCAACTGCTGCAACAGGCCGGCCTTGCGGCCGACAAGGTGCAGGCCATCGGCTGCCACGGGCAGACCGTGCGGCACAACCCGCTGCAAGGCTATACGCGCCAGGCCAACAACCCGGCACTGTTGGCCGAACGCTGCGGCATCGACGTGGTGGCCGATTTCCGCAGCCGCGACGTGGCCGCCGGCGGCCATGGCGCGCCGCTCGTGCCGGCGTTTCACCGCGCCGTGTTCGGCGTCGAAGGGCGTATGCGCGTGGTGGCCAATGTCGGCGGGATGAGCAACGTCAGCATCCTGGACGGTTTGAATGAAAAAGTGATCGGCTTTGACACCGGGCCGGGCAACGTCTTCCTCGATCTCTGGGCGGCGCAGCATCTGGGCCAGCCCTTCGATGCGGGCGGTCGGTGGGCCGCCGGCGGCGCGGTGATGCAGCGCATGCTGGCCATCATGCTGGCCGAGCCATTCTTCGCCGCGCCGCCGCCCAAAAGCACGGGGCGCGATTTGTTCGACCATGTCTGGCTGCTGCGCCAGCTTGCGGCCTTCCCGCAAGCGGCGCCGCAAGACGTGCAGGCCACGTTGTGTGCGCTGACGGTGCACAGCTTGGCCGATGCCATTGTCACGCATGCCGCCGGAGCGCAGGAGGTCTATGTTTGCGGCGGCGGGGCTTACAATGCGGCACTTCTGCGCGGCCTGGAACAGGAGCTGGCCGCGCGCGGGTGCGCGGCAGTCGTTTCGTCCACCGACGCGCTCGGCATTGCGCCGAATCATGTCGAGGCATTGGCCTTTGCCTGGCTGGCCGAGCGCTTCACGGTGCGGCAACCGGGCAATCTGCCGACCGTCACCGGGGCGCGCGGGCCGCGTATCCTGGGTGCGCTGTATCCGGCTTGAGATAGGTTGGCGCTCTACGCAGCGAAGCCCAACAAGCCTGCGTTTCCATTGTCGATGGTATTTGCTCGATCGCCGGATGTTGGGCCGGGCCTCGCTAGGCTTCGCTTCGCTCAGCGCCAACCTACAATACAAAAGGGCGCCGCAGCGCCCTTTTTCGGGGTCGGTAAAGACTTACGCCGAGAACGAGGAACCGCAGCCGCAAGTGGTCGTGGCATTGGGGTTCTTGATCACGAATTGCGCGCCTTCGAGGTCGTCCTTGTAATCGATTTCGGCACCGACCAGGTATTGATAGCTCATGGAGTCGATCAACAGATGGACGCCGTTCTTGGTCATCGTGGTGTCGTCTTCGTTGGTGATTTCGTCGAAGGTGAAGCCGTACTGGAAGCCGGAGCAACCGCCGCCCTGGACGAATACGCGGAGCTTCAGGTCCGGGTTGCCCTCTTCCTCGATCAGCTGGGCCACCTTGGAGGCGGCGCTGTCGGTGAAGACGATCGGTGCGGGCATTTCGGTTACTGCGTTCATGGGTTTCTCCTGCTGGACAGCTGAGGGGCTAAAGCATCATTATAGCCCTTCCGTCGATATCACGTTTTTGAAGCGTGGTCAGTTACCCGATGCGGCCAGCTTCAAAACCGGCTCCCCCACGGCTTCGTGGGTCAATTTGCCGGAAACCAGGGCGCCGCCGTGCATTTCGAGCGCCTTGTAATATACATCTCCAGTTATGCGGGCTTTGGGCTGTAATTCAAGGAGGTCGGCCGAATAAACCGGGCCGACGATTTCGCCATTGACGATCAGGTGCGCCACGCGCACTTCGCCTTCAACGCGGGCATTCTCGGAAATGACGAGCAGGCTGGCCTGGCCTTCCTCGGCCACGACGTTGCCCTTGACCTTGCCGTCAATGCGCAAGCCGCCTTTGAAATGCAAATCGCCTTCGATGCTGGTGGACAGCCCGATCAGGCTGTCGATAGTGTTCTTGCTGGACCGACCAAACATGGTGCGCCTCCTACATTCACTAGCACCTCTTAAAATCGTAGCGAGCGCCCCAAGGTCGGGCCGAGAAGCGCAACCGTACGAAGGTACGGTTGGCATCGCGGGCCGAGATTGGCGAATTTACCTAACTCAGCAGTAGATTTTAATGGTGCTACAGGTTCATTGAGAGTTGTGCCCTGACCTGCCCTTTGTCCAGTATGCGCGCTTGAACTGCTTTTGCCACGGCGCCTTCGGGGAGAGTGAGTGCTCCCTCCGCGCGCTGGTAGTGCTTGAAAGTCAGTTTGTACTTGTCTGGCTCGGTGGAGTTCGCTTCAGGGAAGCTGATCATAGCACTTTTGCCCGCCTGCACAACCGTTACTGTCAGTTGCAAGTCCCCCGTGAAATCATGGTCAACCTTGCCGCCTTGCATGATCAACAATTGATAGTGCAACTGGTTTGGCGCGACCGCCTCGGCCTTCATGCGGCGGATCGATACGCCGAAGGCGTTGTTGTCAACCGGCAACAAACTTTCGAAGAAAGCCAGGTCTTCCTTGAGCTTGAGGTTTTCGCCTTCGAGCGATTTGACTTGCAGTTCGAGCTGGGCTTGCTCGGACTTGTCCATGTTTTGCTTGGTCTCGGCGGAATTGGCGGTGGTCGAATATTGATCGCGTTCTGCGGTCAGTTTTTCCACCTGCTCGCGCAACTGGTCGACCTGCTCGCGGCTGACGCCGCCGCCGAGGCCGGGCAACCTGCCCTCTTCATAGCCGAACTTGACGATGCCCAGGCAAAACGCCAGGAACAGCAGGAAGCCTGCCATGCGCATGGGCCAGGGCAGCTGCGTCTTGATCTTCATGTGCGGCGCCGAAATCGACATGCGGCGCCACCACAGCCGGAATTTCATCGAATTATTAAAGGCGTTCGAGTTGGACATGATGTTTTTTAACAATTCTCAAGATATTCGCAATGTGCATCAATCCGCGGAAATCATCAAGACCATTTCGTCGTCCGCAACGAGATCTTTGTTAACAATATGAAACAAAAAAGCCGCCAGGGAGTCCCTGACGGCTTTTGTGCATTGCAATAATGCAGTAGCGCGGTGATTAACGCTTGGAGAATTGCTTTGCGCGACGTGCCTTGCGCAGACCAACCTTCTTACGTTCGACTTCACGTGCATCGCGGGTGACGAAACCGGCGCGGGCCAGTTCGGGCTTCAGCGTTGCATCGTAGTCGATCAAAGCGCGCGTGATACCGTGGCGCACCGCGCCGGCCTGGCCGGACTCGCCGCCGCCGTGCACGTTAACCATGATGTCGAAGCGCTCGACGTTGTTGGTGAGGACCAGCGGCTGGCTGATGACCATCAGGCCGGTTTCGCGCGAGAAGTATTCCTTCGCGGGCTTGCCGTTGACGACGATCTGGCCAGAGCCGGACTTGATGAAGACGCGGGCCACTGCACTCTTGCGACGGCCGGTCCCGTAGTTGTAGTTACCGATCATGGCGTGTCCTTAGAATTCGAGTGCTTTGGGTTGCTGAGCGGTGTGCGGGTGGTTGCCTTCCGCATAGACCTTCAGTTTCTTGATCATCGCGTAGCCGAGCGGACCCTTGGGCAGCATGCCCTTGACGGCCTTTTCCAGCGCGCGACCCGGAAAACGCTGTTGCATCTTCAGGAAATTGGTCTCGTAGATACCGCCCGGATAGGTCGAGTGGCGGTAGTAAATCTTGTCGGTAGCCTTGGCGCCGGTGACGCGCAGCTTGCCGGCATTGATCACGACGATGAAATCGCCCGTGTCGACGTGCGGAGTGAATTCGGGTTTGTGCTTGCCGCGCAGACGGCGTGCCACTTCGCTGGCGACACGGCCGAGGACTTTGTCCGTCGCGTCAATCACGAACCATTCGCGCTTGACCTCATGGGCCTTGGCGGAGAAGGTTTTCATGTTTGACATTCCTAATAATATAAAGCGCCCAAAAATGGCGGTTCCGGCAGGCAAATCAACGATATCTGCCGGACTCAACCTTGTTGTTTCTCCCTGGGCACACGGAAGAACCGAAGATTATAGTCTTTTCAAAGACTTAGCGTCAAGCAGTTGTTGAAAAAAGTGGCAAGATGGGATATTCCGGTGCCGGCGTGCGGGAAATCGCCCGGCATAGCCGCCCCATGCGCCGTCCACTGCGACAAAGCGGGATCAGCTTGCGGGCAGGCTGATGTTGAACGTCGTGCCCTCGCCCGGTTTGCTGGTGAAACCGATGTAGCCCTGGTGCCGCTCGACCACGGTTTTGACGAAGACCAGGCCTAAGCCTACGCCGTCCTGGCGCGGCTGGCCTTCATTATGGATGCGCTGGAAGCGGCGGAACAGGCGCAACTGGTCGGCCTGGGCGATGCCGTAGCCCTGGTCGGCGATGGTGCAGACGATCATGGGGTGGGCGATTTCGGCCTGCAGGCGCAGGCTGCAGGTGATGCGCGTATCGGGGTGGCTGTACTTGATCGCGTTCGACAGCAGGTTGATCATGACGCGCGTCATCAGGGAGCGGTCGATCGTGGCCACGAATTCGGCGTCGGGGAATTCGGTTGCCATTGCGATGCGCTTGGCCTGGGCCGGCGCCCACATTTCGTCGACGGCGTCCAGCATCACTTGCTGCATGTCGACTTCTTCGAGCCGGTATTCCTGCGATTCGGCGCGCGCCAGTTGCACGAAGTTGTCCGCCAGGTCGAGCGTCTTGCGGCTGGCCTTTTCGATGCGCTGGAAGAATTCTTCCAGCGGAATCGCCATATCGGGGTCGCGCTGCATTTCCAGTAGCGCGAGGATGGACGATTGCGGCGCGCGCATGTCGTGCGAGATGAAGCGCAAGGTATCGTCGCGATGGCGCTCGGCGGCGCGGATGACGGAGATGTCGACCACGCTGACGATCCAGCCGACCAGTTCATTTTGCGCCGAATGGCATGGCGCGCTCTTGATCAAGAGATCGCGCTCTTTGGCGTCGCGCACTTCGATGCCGTGCGGGTGCTGCGCCACCTTGTCGATGTCGAGCAAATCCCACCAGTTGAAGTTCAATTGCGCCGCTTCGTCGAGCGGCTGGGGCGACTTCAAGCCGGAAAACAGGTAGGGCACCAGCGCCTCGCTTGCGCCGGGGATGCCGAGCGAATCGAAAAATGCCAGCGCCAGGCGATTGGCCAACAGCACGTGGCCATCGACCGAGCACACCAGCGTGGCGTCGGGCAGGCTGTCGAGGCTGTCGGAGACGAATTGGCGCAAGTCGCGTACGCGCCGCGCGGCTTTTTCCATCGCCTGGATGCGCCGCGCCAGCACATCCTGTATCGGCCGGCGCGTCTTCTCGTCGACCAGTTCGGGCAGCAGGTGCGGTTCGCGGTCCAGGCGCAGGAATTCGCGCCCGAGATAGGTAATGGCCGCTTCGAGGCGGCGCCAGCTCCATAGCGGATAAGTCAGCAGCAACGTGATCAAGGCGCCGGCCGGCGCGATCCACACACCTGCGCGCATGGCAACGCCGCATACCAGCATGGTCGCAACAAACAGCGCAGCGCTGATCGCCAGCGACACGCGCGGCGAGAAAAACAGGTAACTCAGCATGGCGAGCAATGCCGGCAGCATGCAAAACAATGCGGTCTGCCACGGTCTGGCAATCGCGATCGAGGCGCCGTTCAAGATGCCGGCCAAAATATTGGCGTGGATTTCCACGCCGGACATGCTGGTGTTGCCGGCCATCGGCGTGGGGTATTGATCGGTCAGGCCGGCGGCGGTGGCACCGACCAGCACGTATTTGTCAGTGAAGAAGCTATCGGCCACCTCGCCGCGCAGCACCGATACCAGCGGGATCGACTGGAAGTGGCCGCTGCCGCCGCTGTAGGGGATATGCATCTGCTCGCGCCGCTGCCAGCCGCCGGTAGAATCCGCAGCGGTTGACGATGGTCCGGTATTGCCACTGACATTGCCGCTGACTGCGAGTGCGAATTGCGGCCACCAGGTGCCGTGCTGGCCTTCATAGAGAAAGACGCTGCGCACCACGCCATCGGGATCGATTTCCAGGTTGATGTGCGAGAGCGTCGCGTGCGCGGCGAATTCGGGCAGCGGCAAGCCCGCCGCGAGGCCGGCGCCGGAATTGAGCATGGCAACCGGCAAGACGGTTTGGCCGCGGCGCGCAAGTGCTTGCGCCAGCGCGGCGTCGCCCGGGCGCTTGCCGGCGGCATCGGCATGCTCGGGTTCGGTCAGGATCACGTCGATGCCTACCGCGCGCGGCCGGGCCTCTGTCAAGCGCTCCAGCGTTTGCGCGAGAATGCTGCGCGGCCAGGGCCAGCGCCCGAGCTGGGCCAGGCTGTAATCGTCGGCGGCGACGATGATGATGTCCTTGCGCGCCGGCTGGGTATGGGTCTGGATCAAGCGGTCATACAGCGTCTGGTCCAGCCGGCCCAAGCCGTTTCTGCTGCCCAGGCCGGCCGCGAGCGCGAGCAAGAAAATGGTCAGCACGGTCCACTCGCCTAAGGCGATGCGGCGTGCGTGGCTGGCCAGGCTTGATTTCATGCAGGTGCTTGCTTAAAGGCCGGTGCGCACTTCAGCGTCGCCGGCTTTCAAGACGTCGCCCGAGCCGGTTCCCCATCGACTATAGATGGTGAATTTTTGCGCCGCCGAGAAAGCGCCGACGTAGCCGTCGGAATCGGTGGCTTGCACGCGCACGTAATAGGTGCCGGCGGGCGGGCGCGGCATGCGAACTTCGGCCTGTTCGGTTTGCTGCTCGAGCAACAAGGATTTGAATGCGGGATCGCGCCCTATCTGCACCAGGAATTTCTGGCCCGGCTCGGAAGGCCAGTTGAAGCTGAATTCCTTGCCGCCCTGATCGACGATCGGCGCGAGCTTTTGCGGCTCAAGCAATTCGAAGGCTTGCGCATCGCCGAATGGCCCGTGGTCGAGCTTGCCGTCGTGCTCAGCCACGCTGGCGGTGCGCCAGTAGTATTTTCCGGGCGCGAGCGCGCTGCCGGCGAATTGCACGCCGCTCACTTGCGGCTGGTCGATCAGCACGTCATGGAAGGCAGAGTCCTTTGCCACCTGCAAGTGATAGAACTTGGCGTCGGGCGCATCGATCCAGGTAAAGTCCACGTGGTCGGCGCGCAATTTGGCTTTCGGCTGCGAGCTGAAGGGCGGCACCGGCCTGGCCTTGAGCTTGAACGGCGCGATGCGCGGCAAGCCTTCGAGGCCGAGATTGTCGACGGCACTGACGCGCAGGAAATAGTCGCCATCGGGCAGGCCATCGATCTTGAGCCGGTCGCCCTGGCTATGCACTTCGGCGACGATGTTTTGCGCCTCCGCATCGCGCGCGACCTGGCCGTGGTACGACGTGGCGCCCGACAGATCGGCGACATTGAATTGGACCGCCGTGCGTTCCTGCAATTCGTAACCTGCCGCGAGTTCCGGCGCGGGGAGCAGAGGCACCGGTTTGCCGACGGCATTGGCATCGACGATGTCGCCCTTGCCTGCCGTCAGATCCACGCTGGCCGGCTTGTTCGCCATGCCGACCGCCACCACGCCGCCCAGCACTTCGTTGGCGATGCCCTTGCCGACCACGGCCACGCGGAAATGCGTACCGCGCACGCCGGCCGTGGCCAGCACCGAATGCACTTCGTAGCGGCCTTTGTTCGCTTCCAGCGGCGAGACGCGCGACTCCACATTGCCATCTTCCAGCGTGACCTCGGTGCGCGGACTCTTGGTGAAGCGCGCCATGCGCAGCACGCTCAGCTTCACCCTGCTGTTCGATGGCAGGGAAATATGCGAGCCGTCGGGCAGCGCAAAGGTGACGAAACCGTTGGGGCCGGTTGCCACTTCGCCGCCTTCGGCAATCTTGCTGCCGATGCCGGCGAGTGCGGGTGCGCCCTTGACTGGAGTCAGCATGACCTGGCCCGAGAAGGCGCTGACGGTGGCTTCGCTCGGCTCATCGGGCAAGAGATTGCCCGGGATCACGATGGCGCTGCCGATGGGAATGCGCCGGTCGTTGCCGACGTGGTTGAGCTTGCCCAGCACCGGCCAATTGTTGACGCTGGTGGTGAGTTTTTGTGCAATCGAGATCAAGGTGTCGCCCGCGGCAGCGTAGTAGGTCAGTTGCCCGGCTTCGACGCTTGTGGTTCCAGGTGCGTGACCTGCGGTGCCCGCGTGCGCCGATGCGGCGATCCACATCGCCAATCCCGCAAGCATGTTCAATCTGCGCATTCATCTCTCCAAGGCATTGTTGTCGCACAGCGCGACATTGTACCTTGTCGGACAGTTAACGAATGTGAACGCCGATAGACGCTTTTTATCGTGCCGCAACCGCAACGCGCTTCACCGATGACCGTCACCGGCAACAACGCCAAGCGCATTTTGAGATGCGTTCTAAGAACCCGTTTCAAAATGAGCAGGGCTAGGCGCTGCGACGAAGACAGTACGACTGTACGGCTAGGAGCAGCAACAACGCCATGTTCATTTTGAAACGGGTTCTAAATCCGCACCTTAAGTTGTAACAACTTAACAAGCTTGCTTGCCAGTTAGTTGGCGTTATTTAATAATTAACGCCCCCAATACTAATAAAAGACTGGAGTGAGCATGAGGACATCCTTCCCCCTTGGACGGATACTGACCGGCGCCGCACTGACACTGGCTATCGTCGCGGCACTTGCCGCCTGTGGCGGCGGCGGTGGCGGAGGTGGCAGCTCGGGCAGTGGCAGTAGCAGCGGCTCCGGCAACACGCCGCCCCCGGTCAACGGCCCGGCCTGGAACGGCTATGCGCGCGATGCGCAACACAGCGACCTTGCGCCCACGCTGGCGCAAGGCGGCGTCACCGCGCAAAATCTGGGCCAGATCGCGTGGGAGGTGAAGATCGATGCAGCCATCGATAGCTCGACAGCGATCCACTATGGCTCGCCCATGATCACCTCCACCAATACGGTGCTGATCGCCGTGAAGACGCAAAGCGGCGGCGGCTTCCAGATGCAGGCGCACGCCGGCGCAAGCGGTTCTCAGATCTGGTCGGCCAACAGCGACTATGTCATCCCGCCGCACCAATGGATTCCCAGCTTCGGCTCTACGCTGACTCAAGGCAACCGCGTCTATATGCCGGGGGCGGGAGGCAAGGTGTATTACATGGACAATCCCGATTCCGCGGGCGGCACGCTGCAGACCGCGGTGTTCTACGGCGCTTCCAACTATGCCAATTCGCCTTCGAGCTATGACAGCACGGTCTTCATCAACACGCCGATCACGGCCGACGCCAACGGCAATATCTTCTTCGGCTTCGTCGTCACCGGCAGCAATCCTGCGAACCTGGTCAGCGGCTTCGCGCGCATCGGGGCCGATGGCACCGGGAGCTGGGTTCCGGCCGTAACGAGCAGCATTGCACCGACGCCCAACCTTGCCATGTCGCCCTCGATGAACGCGGCGCCCGGCATTTCCCGCGACGGCGCGACCGTCTATGTGGCCATGCACACCCCGGAAAACGGCGCAAGCGACGTCGGCTACCTGGTGGCGCTCGACAGCACCACGCTGGCCACCAAGGCCATGGTTGAGCTGATCGACCCCGCCACCGGCAAGCCTTCCTGGGTCGCCGACAATTCCACCGCCTCGCCCGTGATCGGCCCGGACGGCGACGTCTACTACGGTGTGCTGGAATCGAACTTCCCCACGCACAATGCGCGCGGCTGGCTGCTGCATTTCGATGCCACGCTCTCCGTTTCCAAGACGCCCGGCTCGTTCGGCTGGGACGACACGCCTTCCATCGTGCCCGCCTCGCTGGTGGCAGCCTATCATGGCACGTCTGCCTATCTCTTGATGAGCAAGTACAACAACTACGTCAACACCACCACCGGCGACGGCAAGAACAAGATGGCGATCCTTGATCCGAACGCGACCGAAGCCGATCCGATCGCCGGCAACCCGGTGATGAACGAAGTCTTGACCGTGCTCGGTCCGACCGCCGATACCGCTTCGGGCGTGGCCGGCGCGGTGCATGAATGGTGCGTCAATTCGGCTGCGGTCGACCCCAACGGCAAGGCTATTTTCATCAATAGCGAAGACGGCAAGCTGTACCGCTGGGATTTGACGGTGGGCACGCTGACGCAATCGATCTGGCTCGACAATGGTTATGGCCAGGCCTATACGCCGACTGCCATCGGGCCTGACGGCACGGTGTATTCGATCAACAACAGCACCTTGATCGCGGTCACGAAATAAGCGCATGCCGACCCTGAAGACTACGCTTGCGGCAGCCGCCGCAGGCGCGGCGCTGTCGCTGTCGTCGTGCGGCGGCGGCGCGGCGCAATCCGGCTTGAGTCCGGCCGCCGCCTTGGGCGAAAAGATTTTCAACGACGTCAGCCTTTCCGCGTCAGGCGCGCAAGCCTGTTCGACTTGCCATAACCCGAACAATGCCCACGCCCAGGTCAACGACCTGGCGGTGCAGTTGGGCGGCGTCAACCTCGATCAGCATGGCTTTCGCGCACCGCCTTCGCTGAACTATATCGGCAGCACACCGGAGGCCTCCTTCGATGCGCTCGATAGCCCGGTGGGCGGCTTTGACCTTGACGGGCGTGCGGCGACCTTGCAGGATCAGCCGATCCTGCCGCTGACGGCGTCATTCGAAATGGCCAATAGCGACAGCAATGCCGTTGTCGCACGCTTGAGCCAAGCCAGCTATGCCGCGCAATTCCAGCAACTGTTCGGCGCGTCCGTATTCAGCGATCCGGAGACTGCCTTCGCCGATGTGAGCTACGCGCTGCAGCAATACCAGCTCGAAGATCCGAGCTTTCATCGCTACAATTCGAAATACGATCTTTATCTGGCGGGCAAGCTGCAATTGAGCGCTGCCGAAGCGCATGGCCTGGCCTTGTTCAACGACCCTGCCAAGGGCAATTGCAGCGCCTGCCACACCAGCAGCGCCGGCACGGACGGCAAACCGCCCGACTTCACCAATCATCGCTATGCCGTGCTCGGCGTGCCGCGCAATCCGGCGATTCCCGCCAATGCCCTGGCGACGTATTACGATCTCGGCGTGTGCGGCCCGTATCGCACCGACCTGGCCGCGCGCCAGGATTTATGCGGTGCGTTCAAAGTGCCGAGCCTGCGCAACGTCGCCACGCGCAAGGTGTTCTTTCACAACGGCCGTTTTGCCGACTTGAGCACCGCCGTGAGCTTTTTGATCGAACGCGATACCAACCCCGAGCTGTGGTATCCAAGCGTTGCCGGCAGCGTGCAGAAGTTCGACGATCTGCCGACGGCAAACCGGGGCAACGTCGATACTGTCGATATGCCGTTCTCGCGCCAGGCCGGCATGGCGCCGGCGCTGTCATCTGCGGAAATTGCCGATCTGGTGCAATTTCTTAACACCTTGACGGATGATTATCAGAATCCATAGAAATTGCTTCTGCGTCGTTAGGCATTTTCTGCCGAATATCCCGATTTTTACCAAACAGACTTTTGCCAAATGGGTGGCAAACGATGGGAAATGGCGAAATGCCCCCTTTTCCAGAAAATTTTCGCGCTTTGGACCATACTACTCACCTCATTACTAGAGACTCGCACCATGGCACACCTCGATCCCAGCACCCTGCAAGCCTATATCGACGGCAAGTGGGACAAGGAAATCGTTCCCAACCTGACGCGCTACATCGAAATCCCGGCCAAAAGCCCCGGTTTCGACGCGCAATGGGAGCAGCACGGCTTTATCGACCGCGTCGTGCGCGATGCGGCCGACTGGGTGCAGGCGCAGAAAGTCGCCGGCCTGCAACTGGAAATCATCAAGCTGCCGGGCCGTACGCCGGTGCTGTTTTTCGAAATTCCCGCTTCCGGCGAAGCCGGAAAAGACACCGTGCTGATGTACGGCCATCTCGACAAGCAACCGGAGTTTTCCGGCTGGCGCGCCGGTTACGGCCCGTGGACGCCGAAGTACGTCGACGACAAGCTTTATGGCCGCGGCGGCGCCGACGATGGCTATGCCGTCTATGCCTCCCTGACCGCGATTCAGGCTCTGAAGGATCAGGGCTTGCCGCATCCGCGCTGCGTCGGCTTGATTGAAACCTGCGAAGAATCGGGCAGCTACGATCTGTTGCCCTATGTCGATGCCTTGAAGGCGCGCCTGGGCGAAGTGTCGCTCGTGGTCTGCCTCGATTCGGGTGCCGGCAATTACGATCAACTGTGGCTCACCACCTCGCTGCGCGGCAACATCACCGGCTCACTCGAAGTGCAAGTGCTGGAAGAAGGTGTGCACTCGGGCGACTCCTCCGGCGTGATTCCGTCGTCGTTTCGCATCATGCGCCAGTTGATCGACCGCCTCGAAGACAGCAAGACCGGCCGCCTGCTGCCGCAAGCTTTCCATTGCGAAGTGCCAGCCGAGCGCATGAAACAGACGACGCAAACCGCGGCCATCCTGGGCGATGCGGTGTGGAAGAATTACCCCTGGGCGTGCGGCGCGGATGGCAATTCGGTGCTGCCGATGGTCAATGATCCGCTGCAGGCCATGCTCAACCGCACCTGGCTACCGACGCTCTCGGTCACCGGCGCCGAAGGCTTGCCTGCGCTGGCCGACGCCGGCAACGTGCTGCGCCCGCGCACGCTGTTCAAGCTCTCGTTGCGCCTGCCGCCACTGATCGACGCGGTGCAGGCTGCGGAAGAATTGAAGGGCTTGCTCGAAATCGACCCGCCCTATAACGCCCGTGTGATCTTCAAGCCGGACCATGGCGCCGCGACCGGCTGGAATGCGCCGACGACCGAGCCCTGGCTTGAACAGGCGCTGGATCGCGCCTCGCAGCAATACTACGGCGCGCCATGCGGCTACATCGGCCAGGGCGGCACGATTCCCTTGATGAACATGCTGGAAAAAGGCTTCCCCAAGGCGCAATTCATGGTGTGCGGCGTGCTCGGCCCGAAGTCGAACGCGCACGGCCCCAATGAATTCCTCCACGTGCCTTACGGTAAGAAACTGACCGCCGCGGTGGCGCAAATCGTGGCCGCATCGGCGGCGAAGCGCGATTTCGAGCCGCTGGCCAAGGCGGCATAGGCCGCTCAAGCCGCCTATGCCGCTTACGCACATGTTCCCGCGATGTGCGCGCTACTGCGGCTTGCTGAACGCGGAAATGATCTTGTCCATGACGGCGAACAGCAGTTCCACGCTATAGCCGGCCAGGAAGGCGATGGCGAACGGCGACAGCGTCTTCACCAGCCCGCCTGCGACTTCGGGGTTGATGAACCAGGCCGAGACCATGCCGCCGAGCGTGCCCAGGTAGAGCCGGATGCGGAAGTCGATGTTGCTCGCTTCGGAATAGGTGCGGGTGCGGATCTGGCTGGAAAGCATGCGCAAGATATATACCGACGCGCCCAGCAAACCATACAGCAAGGGCAGGATGTAGCGCTGCAGTACCGAGAGCACAAGCTTGGAAGCGGTCTCGCGCGAGATGTTCACGCAGGCCTTGTAAGCTCCCACGTCGCTCGTCAAACAGTCGCAGGCACCTTTTTTCGGGTCGCAATCATCCCCCCAGGGCGCGCTCCAGCGCTCCAGCAGCTTGTAGTCCGAGCGGCTTTCCAATTCGAGCGTGTTGCGCTGGTCGTCGAGCTTGATTTGGTCCTCCGGCTTGGCTGTCGCCAGAGCGATGCTGACCTTTTCGTAGGCCACCTGGTCTTCCTGGATGTCGCCGGTGATGGACAGCCCGAAGAGCCAATAGATCTGCGCCACGAGCAACAGCCCAAGCGAAATGATGGCAAGCCCGGTGTACCAGAACACGGCGCGGCGCGCGACCGACCACAGGCTGAAGCGGCTGCGAAACAGGCGCGCCGGAAAGCTGTGCGGCTGCGTGGTGCGCACATCCATGATCGCCTGCAGGCTCAACACCGTGACGGGGCTGACCTTGGCGGCCAAGACCTCAAGCGCCTGCCAGAAGGCAGATTCGTCCGCTTCAGCTATCGTTCCCGCCTCCCTCTTGTAGCCGACGGCGACGATAGTATCGATCGTGGCGGGATCGATGGCGATGCCGTTCCTGGCCGCATAGGCCAGGAGGAGCTGCGCTTCTTCTATGCTTTCGGGGAGTCTTGGATTCATGTGGCCTGGCCGCTTGACGAAGTATGCGCGATGTTGGGAAAGGAAGCCTACTCGACTTCGAAGGCGTAGAAGCACGCATGCGGTTCTTCGTCGCCGGTCTGGCACATGACGGGTTCGTGATTGTCGAATTCCAGGTCGATGCGCCAGTTGCCCGGAGAGAGCCTGCGCTTGTCGCTCCAGGTGTGCCAGGTGAAATAGCCCGTCGCCGCCACCTGCGCATCGAGCTTCGCGAGGTCGTCGGCGCGCCCGATCTCGAGCGGCTTGTCGAGGCGCGTCTCCAGGCTGGTGAAAACATATTTGCGCCAGACGTGGTGGATGGTCAGCTTGCCGTTCGCCGCCTTGAGTTTTTCCAGCAGCGCCGGTGTGCCGCGCAACTGCATCCAGAGCGACACGCGTTTGCGGCTCATGGGCGAGGCAACCTCGTGCAGGAATTGGCGCGATGCGCCATCGACGGCGTCAGCCAGCACGGCACGGTCAACCGTCAGCAGCGCCGGCTCGTCCGCATGTGCCGGCGCAAGGCACCCGACCAGGCACGCGAGGCAAGCGGCGGCACGACACAATCGGCGTATTCGGAAACGGTGCTCTGTCATTTTTCTGCGTCAGGTTTGTGGCAGGATTGCCGGGCTGGCGGCCGATAAAACAGACCGAAACGCCGGCTAAAAAATGGAAGCCAGGCCGCGTATGCCTTGCGCGATCCGGACCGCCGCATCACCCAGGCCGACGATCCGGCTTTTCAACTGCGCCTGCGATAGATTCGAGGATGCCGCTTCCTGAACCACTTTCAACAACTCGGCATAAGCCTGGGCGTCGGCCGGCGCGATGGCGCCCGCCGCCGTAGCCTGGCTGGCTTGATCGGACAGCTGTTTCACTGCATCGGCGTAAGCGCCGGAACCAAGGCCGGCTTGCGCAAAATCGGCTTCCATCTGCTTGTCGAAATCGTCCAGCCCATCGTTCGTACCGGAATCGCCTTGCATGGTTTTCTCCATTCCTACTGGTTCTTCACTTTGCCGACGATGTCGCGCAAGTCGTTCTCCAGCTTGTTGATGTCGGCCTCCCTATCGTTGGCCTGGATCAGGATATCGTTGAGCCGGTCGGAAATATCGGTCAGCGTTGCCGCCGTGTTTTCCTGCAGATCAACCAGCCCGACCTTGGCTAGCAACTGGTCCTGGGCATCGCGCACCTTGGACAGGGAATCGAGGTAGACCGTTAGCGTGGTATTGCCCTGCATGGCCTGGTTCCAGGCCTGGTTGGCATTGGCCAGGGCCAGCGCACGCTGGTCCCGGATCGGCTGCAGCACGCGCGTGCGCTCCGCTTCGACGTTCTTGCGGATGTTTTCCAGAAATCTGCTGGTGTAAAGCACGGCCGTCTTCGCGTCGTCGCCACCCTTCTTGCCCGCTTCAAGCCTGGCCATCAAGGTCGCGCCGGAGGTGCCATTCAAGGCCGCGGTGATGAGTTTCGGACCGTAGATGTTATCGACCACGCGGTTGGCTTCGGCCTCCAGAATGGTATAGGTGCGGTCGATGTAGGCCAGATGGCTTTTGCGCAGCTCCTGCAGTTGTTGCCCCACCGAGGCCGAAAGCTGGGCGCCCTGCGGCGGCACGACGGCACAGCGCGCCAGCGCCAGGCACAAGCCGATGCAAACCAGCCATGGCGCGAGCTTCATGTTTTTCTCCCACTTCCTGTTTTGCATCCCACGTACAGGCAGGCGATTGCCCATCAAGGCACTCGGAAGGCAGTGCCTCCTGCGGTGCCGCTTTGCCTAAATCTGTCTTGTGGATTGTTGTGCCGCGCTTCACCGCCGAGCGATTCGGCAATGGTCTGGTTTATTGATATTTTCTCTTATCTTCCGGCAAACAATGAACCATTGGCAACTGTCAGAATTGACAGCTTGCCATGTCGACAGGACTGTGGATATATCGACTCATGCGCGGTCCGTTGACGTCGCTCCTTCGCTTGCCGACCAGGAAATACCCGCGCTCTCGCGCCGCCTGCCCCATCCAGCCCGCATTGGGACTCGGCCAGCCTGAGAACGCAAGCCCGCTCATGAAAGCAAACAGCCCCCGCAAGGGCTGTTTGCCTTGCCGCGCATTACGCATCTATCTCTTCAGTGCGTGATCTTCAGCGCATAGAATTTCACCACCGTGCCCGGCGTGGTCAGCGGCGTGCCGGAAGTGGCCGACTGATCGTAGTCGCCAGCCTTGAAGTAAAAGGTCTCGCCGTCGAAGCTTGAATCCATCGTGAAGCTGGTCGCCACGCCATTGATCTTGACCGTGATCGTCGTTCCCTTCAATTGCATCTCATAGGTGAATTGCTTGCCTATGGTGACGGTGCCGACCTTATGGTCAGTGGCGTTGCCACCCTGGTTGGTGTTCTCCAACAGCAGATTGACCACGCCGCCCGCGGTCACCTGCAGTTCACACAAGGGCTTGCTTGGTCCGCTGCCCTGGAAAATCTGTCCAATCGTGGTGTGGTCGGGAACCTGTGTCACGGCCACGGTGGCATCGACGATATTGGTTCCAGACGTCGCCCAGGTGGCGTCTTCGCGCAATTCCGTGCGCGGATGCTGTGAACCCGAAGTGGTCCAACCTATCGTGGGGTCCATCATGACCATGGAACCGTCGCCGGGGTCGGTGTGGAAATAGTATTGATTAGTGTAACCCGCCGCCAGTTGTGCGCCGCTGACCGTATCGACGTTGCCCGAGGAACCAATGGGCAATTGCAAAGTGAAGCCGGACAGGTTGAAGTTCTCGCCGGGTGGCAGCTTGGGGTTCGGACTTGGCGTGGGCGTGGGCGTGGGCGTGGGCGTGGGCGTGGGCGTGGGCGTGGGCGTGGGCGTGGGTGTGGGTGTGGGCGTGGGAGTCGGAGTCGGAGTCGGTGTGGGGGTTGGTGTAGGCGTGCTGCTGCAACTGCCACCTGCCTTGTAGAGGCTGCCCACCGTTGGGTTCCACCCGGTTCCGACGTAATCGGTCTGCGTAACGAGCGCGGTGTAGGTTGCGCCCTTGTACGTCACCACTTCGCCAGTGGTGTACGTGCCGCCGGAAACCCAGGGCACACAGGCGGGCGTGCTGGCCTTTTCGCTTTCGCGCACTCCCTTCTGGCTTTCGTTCAGCGAATCCTGCGATCCGCTGCCGCACGCGGCCAGCATGCCTCCCATCAGCCCCATCAGCAGAGTCGATCTCATTCTCTTTTGCATTGCTCTCTCCTCGAATCAATTTATATGGCGCCGCCCGCTTGTTGTCTTGGCGGCTCGCTGCCGGCCCGGCAAGCATGTGCGGACACGGCAAGGCAGTATGCCGCGCGAAGCCGTGAAACTACCTTAAGGTTCGATTAAGGAATTGACGAAAGGCCGACTGGCCTTGGCACGCATTTGGTGCGTCGCGCATTGGACTGAAACGGGGAATGAGACCACCGGGAAGGCGGACAAAAGAGGAAAGGCGCGGCTTGTACCATACCACTAGCCGGCCCAACGAAATTGCAGGCAACAAAAAACCAGCCGCACAGGCGACTGGTTTGGAGAGGTAAATCTACTTATATGCGCAAACGGCAAGTTCGCCGCGCCGGATTCACGAAAATTTGCTGAAGTCGGGCTTCCGTTTTTCAAAGAAAGCGGCAAAAGCTTCCTTGGCTTCCGGCGCGCCCAGCATTTCGCCGAAGGCCTTGCCCTCCTCCGCCATCTTGGCGTCGAGCGCGGCCATTTGGCTGCCGCGCATCAAGCGCTTGGTGGTGCGGATCGAGGATGCCGGCAATGCAGCCAGCTTGGCCGCCTGTGCGCGGGCGTGGTCGAACAGTTCGGCCAGCGGCAGCACTTTGGTGACGATGCCCAAGGCGTGCGCTTCGGCGGCGAGGAAGGGCTCGCCCAGCATCAGCTTTTCCGCCGCGCGCTGGTGGCCCGCCATTTGCGGCAGCAGCACGCTGGAGGCAAACTCGGGGCACAGGCCCAGCTGCGTGAACGGCAGCGAGAACTTGGCGTTCTCAGCCGCATAGACCAGATCGCAATGCAAGAGCAGCGTGGTGCCGATGCCGACTGCCGCGCCCGAGACCGCAGCCACGACAGGCTTGGCAACGTGAGCCAGCGCGGCCATGAAATTGAACACCGGGCTGTCGTTGCCCTTGGGCGGGTTCTTCAGGAAATCTTCCAGGTCGTTGCCCGCCGCGAAAATTTCGGGCTTGCCCTGGATCAGGATCACGCGCACTTCAGCGTCGGCGTCGGCCGCTTTCAAGGCATCGGCCATGGCTTGATACATGGCAGCGGTGATTGCGTTCTTCTTTTCCGGGCGATTGAATTCGATCGTGAAAATGCCCTTGTCCTTGGTGGTGATGATATCCATGCTGTCTCCGTAATTCATTCACAAAAAAACAAAAACCGTACGGCGAAGCTAGTACGGTTTTTAAATTCAATAGCTGAGGTCCCGGAACCTGTTCAATGTTCGCGCAATGGAGCCAAGGTCAAGCCGAGGAGCGGAATCGTACGTGATGTACGATGAGCACCGGAGGCTTGAGATTGGCCCATTTCGCGGACAGTGGACAGGTTCACATTCTTTCGAAGATGCCTGCCGCTCCCATGCCCGTGCCGACGCACATCGTCACCATGCCGTACTTCAGGTTGCGACGACGCAGCGCATGCACCACAGTAGCCGAACGGATCGCGCCGGTGGCCCCCAGCGGGTGACCCAAGGCAATCGCGCCGCCAATCGGATTGACCTTGGCCGGATCAAGGCCCAAGTCCTGTATCACCGCCAGCGATTGCGCAGCAAACGCTTCATTCAACTCGATCCAGTCGATCTGGTCTTGCGTCAAGCCGCCAGCCTTCAGTGCAGCAGGAATCGCTTCCTTGGGGCCGATGCCCATGATCTCGGGCGGCACGCCGCGCACGGCGAAGGACACGAAACGCGCCAGCGGCGTCAGATTGAATTGCTTCAGGATCTTTTCGCTGACCAGGATCAAGGCACCGGCGCCATCCGACGTCTGCGAACTGTTGCCGGCCGTAACACTACCCTTGGCGGCGAACACCGGCTTCAACTTGGCCAGCCCTTCGATGGAGGAATCGGGGCGGGCGCCTTCGTCTTGCGACACGGTGCGCTTGACGATGTCGATCTCGCCGGTGGCGAGGTTGGGCAGTCGCTCGATGATTTCAAACGGCGTGGTTTCGTCCTTGAATTCACCGGCTTGCTGGCCGGCGATGGCGCGACGGTGCGATTCGAGCGCGAACTGGTCTTGCGCGTCGCGCGAGACTTTCCATTGCTGCGCCACTTTTTCCGCAGTCAAGCCCATGCCGTAGGCCATGCCGATGTTTTCATCCTTGAACATGCCCATGTTCATCGACGGATGGTGGCCACCCATGGGAATCATCGACATCGATTCGGTGCCGGCCGCGATCATCACATCGGCCTGGCCGACCTTGATGCGGTCGGCCGCCATGGCGACAGCGGTGATGCCCGAAGCGCAGAAGCGGTTGACGGTGACGCCGCCGACCGATTGCGGCAAGCCGGCCAACAGCACCGACATGCGCGCCACGTTCATGCCCTGTTCCGCTTCCGGGAAGGAGCAGCCGACGATGGTGTCTTCGATCAGCTTGGGATCGAGATTCGGCACTTGCGCCAACGCTGCCTGCAGCACGTGGGCCAGCAGGTCGTCCGGGCGCGTGTTCTTGAACATGCCGCGCGGCGCCTTGCCGATCGGGGTGCGGGTGGCGGCGACGATGTAGGCGTCTTGAAGTTGTTTAGTCATTTTGTACTCCGATCAATTGCGAACGGGTTTGCCGGTTTGCATCATGCCCATGATCCGCTCCTGCGTCTTGGGGTTGTTCAGCAGTTCGACGAAGGCCTTGCGCTCGAGGTCGAGCAACCATTGTTCGCTGACCATGCTGCCGTTCTCGACTTCGCCGCCGCAGACGACCTCGGCAATCATGGCCCCGAGTTTGTAGTCGTGCGCCGAGATGAAACCGCCGTCGCGCATGTTGACCATCTGCGACATGATGGTGGCCATGCCGTAGCGGCCCGTCACCTTGACCGGCGCCTGCATCGGCGGGCGATAGCCGGCATCGAACATGGCGCGCGCTTCCACCTTGGCCACGTGCAGCAGCTCGTAGGCGTTGAAGACGATCACGTCGTCCGCCTTCAGGTAACCCATCTTCTGTGCTTCCAGGGCCGACTTCGACACGTTGGCCGTGGCCGCGTTGGTGAAGTAATCCTTCAGGAATTGGAAGATGTCGTTGCCACGGGCGTCGTTGGCTGCGCGCACGGCCGCTTCCTTCAAGCCGCCGCCGGCCGGCACCAGGCCCACGCCCACTTCGACCAGGCCGATATAGGATTCGATCGAGGCGACGCGCTTGGCAGCATGCAGCGCAAGCTCGCAGCCGCCGCCCAGGGCAAGGCCCGCCACCGCAGCCACCACCGGCACGTTGGCGTACTTGAGCGCCTGGTGCGCTTGCTGCAAGCGCGCCACTTCGGGGCCGATCGCCTTGGCGCCGCCCGACATGAACACCGGCAGCATCGATTGCAGGTCGGCGCCGGCCGAGAATGCGCCGCCTTCGGCCGCGTCGGTATTCCAGATCACCAGGCCCTTGTAATTCTTTTCCGCTTCTTCCACGGCCTTTGCCAGGCCCGTGATCACACCCTGGCCGATCACGTGCATCTTGGTCTTCAAGGACAGGATCAGGATGTCGTCGTTCTGGTGCCAGATGCGCACAGAATCGTCTTCGAACACGGTCGTGCCGGCAGTCTTGCCGTCAGCCGCGCCTGCGCCCAGGACAGGGGCGCGGAACGCTTGACGCTGATACACCGGCAGGTCTGAACGCGCTACATTGGCCTTCTTGGCAGGCGACCACGAACCGTCTTCGGCGTGCACGCCGGTGCGGCCGTCGAACACCCATGCGGGCAGCGGTGCGTTGCACAGCGCATTGCCGGCGTCGATGTCTTCCTTGACCCAGGTCGCGATCTGCTGCCAGCCGGCGGCTTGCCAGGTCTCGAACGGGCCGAGGTTCCAGCCGAAGCCCCAGCGCAGGGCGAAATCGACGTCGCGCGCGTTGTCGGCGATCGATTCCAGGTGGATGGCGATGTAGTGGAACGCGTCGCGGAAGATCGCCCACAGGAATTGCGCCTGCTTGTTGGTCGATTCGCGCAGCGTCTTCATGCGCTTGACCGGGTCCTTTTCCTTGAGGATGCGCGCGACCAGGTCATCGGCCTTGCCGCCGCCGGCAACGTAATCGCCCTTGGCCGCGTCGATGCGCAGGATGTCCTTGCCCACCTTCTTGTAGAAACCCGCGCCGGCTTTCTGGCCCAAGGCGCCCGCGGCGATCAGCTTGGCCAGCACGTCGGGTGTCTTGTAGACCGGGAAGAACGGGTCATTTTGCAGGTTGTCCTGCATGGTCTTGATGACCTGGCCCATGGTGTCGAGACCGACCACGTCGGCAGTGCGGAAGGTGCCCGACTTGGCGCGACCGAGCTTGGCGCCGGTCAGGTCGTCCACCACGTCGACGGAGAGGCCGAACTTTTCGGCTTCATGGATGGTCGCCAGCATACCGAAAATGCCGACGCGGTTGGCGATGAAGTTCGGCGTATCCTTGGCGCGCACCACGCCCTTGCCCAGCGTGGTGGTCAGGAAGCCTTCGAGCTGGTCGAGGATTTCCGGCCTGGTGGAAACTGTCGGGATCAATTCGACCAGATGCATGTAGCGCGGCGGATTGAAGAAGTGCACGCCGCAAAAGCGCGCCTTCAGTTCAGCGTCGAAACCGTCGGACAAGGCCGTAATCGACAGGCCCGAAGTGTTCGAGGCGAAGATCGCGTTCGGCGCAATATGCGGCGCGACCTTCTTGTACAGGTCGTGCTTCCAGTCCATGCGTTCGGCGATGGCTTCGATGATCAGGTCGCAACCCTTCAACAATTCGATATTGTCTTCGTAGTTGGCGACTTCGATCAAGGATGCATGTTCCTTGTTGCCCAAGGGCGCGGGGCTGAGCTTCTTCAGGTTTTCGATGGCGCGCAGCACGATGCCGTTCTTCGGGCCTTCCTTGGCCGGCAGGTCGAACAGCACCACAGGCACACGGGCGTTGACGCAATGTGCGGCGATCTGCGCGCCCATCACGCCGGCGCCCAGCACGGCGACTTTTTTGACGATGAAATGAGACATGGGGGAATTCCTTTATCGTTTAGAACAAGTCAGCGTCGAGCGCTAACAGGTTTGCGGAGCCGGAGCGCGCTTGACGAATCAGCATCGCGGTCTCGGGCAACAGGCGCGCGAAATAGAAGCGGACGGTGGCAAGTTTTGCTTCGTAGAACTTGTCGCCCGAGTCCTGCTTGTCGAGCGCGATCTTGGCCATGCGGGCGAAGAAATAAGCGTACACCATGTGACCCACAGTGCGCAGATAGGGCACGGCGGCGGCGCCGACTTCGTCCTGGTTCTGGAACGCCTTCATGCCGATTTCCATGGTCAGCTTGGTGACCTTGTCGCCGATGTCGCCCAGGGGCGTGATGAATTCGCTCATCGCTTCGTCGGTGCCATGTTCTTCGACAAAGGCTTTGATCTTCTCGCCGAACTTGCGCAGCTTGGCGCCGTTGTCCATCAGCACCTTGCGGCCCAGCAAGTCGAGCGACTGGATGGTGTTGGTGCCTTCATAGATCATGTTGATGCGCGCATCGCGCACGTATTGCTCCATGCCCCATTCGGCGATGAAGCCGTGGCCGCCGAACACTTGCATCGCTTCCGAGGTGGCGATCCAGGCATTGTCGGTGATGAAGGCCTTGATGATGGGGGTCAGGAGCGCCACTTCGTCGGCGGCTTCCTTGCGCACTTCCTCGTCGGGATGGCTCAACTCGCGGTCGATCTGCAAGGCGACGTAGGCGGAGAACGCGCGCCCGCCTTCGGCATAGGCCTTGCCCGTCAAGAGCATGCGGCGCACGTCAGGGTGCACGATGATCGGGTCGGCGGGACGGTCCGGCGCCTTCGGGCCGGACAGGCTGCGCGACTGGATGCGGTCTTTCGCATAAGCCAGCGCATTCTGATATGCCACTTCAGTCAGGCCGAGCGATTGCATGCCGACGCCCAAACGTGCCGCATTCATCATGACGAACATGGCGTTCAAGCCCTTGTTCGCCTGGCCGATCAGCCAGCCGGTTGCCGCATCGAGGTTGATCTGGCACGTCGAGTTGGCGTGGATGCCCATCTTTTCTTCGATCGCGCCGCAGGTGACGGCATTGCGCGCGCCAAGGCTGCCGTCGGCGTTCGGGATGAACTTCGGCACCAGGAACAGCGAAATGCCCTTGGTGCCCGCGGGCGCATCGGGCAGGCGGGCCAGCACGAGGTGGATGATGTTCTCGGCCATGTCGTGTTCGCCGGCCGAGATGAAGATCTTGCCGCCGGTGATCTTGTATGAACCGTCGGCTTGCGGCTCGGCCTTGGCGCGCAGCATGCCGAGGTCGGTGCCGCAATGCGGTTCGGTCAGGCACATGGTGCCGGTCCAAACGCCTTCGACCAGCTTGGGCAGGTAGAGCGACTTCTGCTCCGGCGTGCCGTGCGCATGCAGCGCTTCATAGGCGCCGTGCGACAGGCCGGGATACATGCCCCATGCCTGGTTCGACGAATTCAACATTTCATAGAACGAATTGTTGATCAGGAGGGGCAAGCCCTGGCCGCCGTATTCCGGATCGCAGGACAGCGAGGGCCAGCCGGCTTCGACGTATTGCTTGTAGGCTTCCTTGAAGCCCTTGGGTGTCGTGACGACGTGGGTTTCGCGGTCAAGATGGCAGCCTTCGCGGTCGCCCGAGTGGTTCAAGGGGAACAGCACCTGGGACGTGAACTTGCCGCCTTCCTCGAGCACCTGGTTGATGGTGTCGGCATCGATATCGGCGTGCGCCGGCATCTGCTTCAATTCATTCTCCACCTGCAGCAATTCGTGCAGCACGAAATGAATATCGCGCAAGGGCGGGGTGTATTGACCCATTTCTTTCTCCTAATGGGCTGCCTTGGCGGCAGCGGATTGATGTTTGTTGGTCGCCTCCGAGGCGTCGACGGCGGGATTGCGGTAGACCTCTAACAGGCGGGCGAAGCCATGCTGGGCACGGTCGACGCTGCCGGGGCGCTTGATGAATCGCGCATCGTGGTGTAGAGCCAGGATCAGTCCATACATTTCGTAGACGATCTGCTGCGGATCGATGTCGTCGCGCAGGTGCCCCAGTTCGATGGCCTGGCGCACGCAGCGATGCAGCGCATCCTGCCAGGCCATGACCATGCCGACCAACTCTTCGCGGATGGCGCCGGGCCGGTCGTCGTATTCGGCGGCACCGCTGATGTAGATGCAGCCCGAGGCGATTTCAATGGTCACGCGCTTGACCCAGCGCGCGAACATCGATTGCAGGCGCGGCAGGCCGCGCTGCTCTTTCATGCTGGGATAAAACACTTCTTGCTCGAAGTGGTGGTGGTATAGCTTCAACACCTCGATCTGCAGGTCTTCGCGCGAGCCGAAGTGCGCGAACACGCCGGATTTGCTCATGTTCATCTTGTCGGCCAACAAGCCGATGGTCAAGCCTTCCAAGCCATCGCGGCTGGCCAGATCGAGCGCCACATCGAGGATGGCGGCACGGGTCAGTTCGCCTTTACGCATGAATTTTTGCGTGGTGTTGGTAACGGTGGAAGCCACTTTCAAGTCCCAGGTAGAGTTGTTCAAATAACGGTGCGCGTTGAATCGAACGCCCGTACTATTATGCACCTAAATACTTTAGTCAAAGCATATTCTAGAGGGCGCGTTCTAGAGTGTTGGCATTGGTGCCATGCAGCATAAATCGAGGCCAAACCCGTGTCGTTTTCATAGAGCGGATTTGTCGATCTGCCGCCGGTCACGCTTGGTCGGCCGGCCTTTGAGTGCGGCGCCGGGTTCACGGTAGAAACGCTGCTCTTGGGCAAGCATTTTCCGCTTGGCGAGACTCTCCTCGGTCTCGGCATAGAGCGTCTGCGCCACGGCGGCGGACCCGCGCACCTCGGCCAAGGCGAGCACCTTGACCAGCCAGCGCGTCGAACCGTTGTCGATATCGAGCACCACGCCCGGCTTGACCGCGCGCGCCGGCTTGACGCGTTCACCATCGAGCCGCACGCGGCCATTTTCCACAGCCTGCGTCGCCAGGCTGCGGGTCTTGAAAAAACGCGCGGCCCAGAGCCACTTGTCTATGCGTACACACTCTTCCATGGTTTTCATGTCGAAATAAAATCGATTGGAATCCGTTGCCAGCTTGCTTACGTATAATGCAAATCCACCTCTTCCCGCTGCGTCAACCTTCTTGAAACGGGTAAAAACTTGTCCGCCGACGATCCCCAACAACTCAAAACCTGGCTGGCTGCCGTTGCCAAAAAGGACACGCAGGCATTTCGCCTATTGTACGACGCCGCCTCGCCGAAACTGTTCGGCTTCGTGCTGCGTATATTGATCAAGCGCGAACTCGCCGAAGAGGTATTGCAAGAGTCCTTCGTCAGCATCTGGAACAATGCCGCGAGCTACCAGCCGCATTTGGCCGCGCCTATGACCTGGATGACGACCATCGTGCGCAACAAGGCCTTCGACATGCTGCGCAAAACAGACAACCCGGTCGAGATCGACAACGACAACTTCGACAAGGAAGTGATGGAAGCCCTGGAAAGCCAAGACCCGACGCCGCTCGAGTCGCTGCAACTGACCGACGACGCAAAAGCGCTGGCGCGCTGCTTTTCGCGCCTTGAAGGCTTGCATCGCCAGGCGATTGCCCTGGCCTTTTATCACGACCTGTCGCATAGCGAGGTGGCCGAGCAATTGAAGCAGCCCTTGGGCACGATCAAGACCTGGATTCGCCGCGGCCTGGAGCGGCTGCGCCTGTGCTTGACCAAGATGGACAAGATGGAGGGCGCATGAATATCCAGCGCAACGACAAGCTGCGCGACCAGTTGAGCGCCGCCTACGTGCTGGGCACGTTGAAGGGCGCGGCGCGACGCCGCTTCGAGTCGTACATGAAAGACAGCGCGCTGATCCAGCGCGAAGTCGGCGAATGGCAAGACCGGCTGCATCCGCTGGCCGAATTCTCGGGCGCGGTCAAGCCTCCGGCGCGCGTCTGGACTGCCATCGAACAGCGCATCAAGGGCACCCGCATCAATAGTTCAGATTCCCGCTGGGCGTTCTGGATCAACCTGCACAACGATCTGGCTTTCTGGCGCGGCCTGGGCCTGGTTTCGACGACCGCTGCCTGCATTCTGGTTGCCTTCCTTGCCACGCGCGCGCCTGAGCCGGCGCCGTCGTCGGCCGCTTCTTACGTCGCCATGCTGGCTGACGACAAGGCGCAGCCGGTCATCGTCATTACCGGCGACGCCAACCGCCATCAGCTAGTCGCGCGCCTCGTGGGGCATCCGAGCGTGGAAGCGAACAAGAGCCTGGAACTGTGGGCCGTGCCCAAGCAGGGCGCACCGCGCTCGCTCGGTCTGGTTTCGGCCGACGGCAGCGTGACCCTGCCGCTGCCTGAATTCGCCACACCGCAATCGGCCCCTGTTCTGGCGGTCTCACTCGAACCCAAGGGCGGCTCGCCGAACCCGAATGGGCCGACCGGGCCTATCCTGTTCAAGGGTGCGTGGGTGCAGATCTAGCAAAACACGGGTGGGTGCAACCCGCCAATGCCTCTGGGAATTTGTTTGCAGCATTGGTGGGTTGCACCCACCCTACCTCACCCTACCTGCTGAACACTCCCGGGCACCAACTACATGCACGTTTCAAACCCGTCATCCCCGTGAAAACGGAGATCCGCATTAAAACCGCCGACTACAACATTGCGGGTCGCCGCTTTCGCGGGGGCGACGGAAATGACAAGGATGGCGCGAAACGATCTTGCGTCTCACTTCACAAGGAAACGGCGTCTACCCGACTCAAGGCATCAAACGTACTTGGACCACGTAACCACCCGGATAATTGTCTGGTACAGCAAAAAAGCCGCGCCATACCACGCGCGCCTGAACCAGGGTATGCCGGCATAGTCGGCAGGGTTCACCACCACACCAAGAGCCATGCCTTGCTCGATATGGCCTCGCAGCGTTTTCGCAAATTGCGCATCGCGGATCACGACGTTGGCTTCCTTGTTCAGGAACAGGCTCAAGCCATCGATGTTGCTCGACCCCACCGTGGCCCAGCTGCCGTCGGCCACGGCGACCTTGGCGTGCAATTGCGTGTGACGGTATTCCACCAGCTTGATGCCTGCGTCGAGCAGCTTGGGGTAAAACGAATGCGCCACCGCGTCTTGCAGTTTGAACTGGCCTACGCCTAACAGCAGGGTCACCTCGACCCCGCGCGTCACGGCTTGCTCAAGTGCGCTGCGCAGCTTGCGCCCCGGTGCGAAATAGGGGTTGGCGATCAATACGCTTTTTTGCGCGTGACCTATCGCCTGCAGGTAGGCTTTCTGGATCGTACGCCGGTTGCGGAAGTTGTCGCGCACCACGAGCGCCGCCTGCACCGCCCTGGTATCCGTTGCCCCTTTGGGTTTCTTCGCAAGGCGCAGCAGTTCGATGCGCGAGCGCAACTTCATCGGCCCCACGCGCAACCATTGTTCCTCGGCCTCGGCCTGCATTTCCGCCACCAGGGGCCCGGCGATGCGCACCGCGAAATCCCAGCGCGCATGCGGCAGCAAGGCGCGCCCGTCATCATCGGCGACCATGTCGTCAATGATATTGATGCCGCCGATGAAGGCCACGCTGCCGTCGATCACGCATAGCTTGCGATGGTTGCGCGCCACACCGCGCCAGAACCAGGGATTGAAATGACGCTGCTGGACGCCTGCCTCGTTCAGCTCGCGCTTCAATTGCGCGCTGTGTACGCGGCCAGTGCCTATCCAGTCGCTCAGCACGTGCACCTTGACCCCGCGCGCGGCGGCTTCCGCGAGGGCGGCCTTGACGCGGTCGCCCGAGGGATCGTGGGCGAAGATGTATGTTTCGAGATAGATTTCACTTTGTGCGGCGGCACAGGCATCGACTAAGGCCGGGAAGAATTCGCCGCCGCCATGCAGCAGTGCTACGTCATTGTTCCCGGTGAATTTGAGCGCGCGCATGCGATAGTGGTATCCGTGCCTACTGCATTGCCAGAGTTGCGACGATGGGCGCATGGTCCGACAGCCTGGCCCAATGCGCGCCATGCAGCACTTGCGCAGTTTGCACGGCAAAGCCGCGCACGTAGATGCGGTCGAGCCGCAGCCAGGGAATCAATGCCGGAAACGTGCGCGCCGGCATTTGCAGCGCCGGGTCTGCGACGCTGTCGAACACTTCCGCCACACCGAGTTGGCGCCGCAGATCGTCGCCGAGCCGGTTACCCCAATCGTTGAAATCGCCCGCGATGATGACCGGACCGCGCGCTCCTGCCGACGCTTGCACGCATTCGATCAAGGCCTGGTTTTGCCGGCGCCGGCCGCCGCCGAAGAGGCCCAGATGCACGACATAGCAATGCACCTCACCCTTGATCGTCTGCAGCACGCAATGCAAAATGCCGCGCTGCTCGAGGGCGTGATCCGACACATCCTGGTTGCGGCTCGATTGAATGGGGTGCTTCGATAACAGCGCATTGCCGTGGTGCCCGTGGTCGTAGACGGCATTCATGCCGTAGGCGCTATGGTGCGAATCGCCGGCCAGGAATTCATGTTGCGCCTCCTCGGGCCAAAGATGCGCATGCCGCATGGCGTGACGGTCGTGCCGGCCCTGCACTTCCTGCAGGAAGATGATGTCGGCTTCCATGCTCGATAGCGCCTGCTTCAGCGCGTGGATGCGCGGCATGCCGCGAAAGCTGGTGACTCCCTTGTGGATGTTGTAGGTGGCGATGCGCAGTTCCATGGCCTTCCCTTTGGTCAAATCAGCTCGGCTGCGAACGCAAGCGCGCCGGCAGTTGCAGGATTGCCTCGGCATTCGAGGGCGAAAAACATTTGTCGGCCGCTTCACGCCAGGGCAGCCAGACATAATCGATGTGTTCGCGCGGCGAGAGCACCACCGGCATGCGCGGCGGCACTTCGAGGCCGAACACGTGTTCCGTGTTGCGCGTGATGCCTGGCGCATAGCGATGGCGCCACACGGGATAGATGTCGTAGACGTTGGACAGTTCCCAATCGGTCAGCGCCGCGCGCGGCACGGCATGCTCGCCGACACCACCGACCACGATGCCGGTTTCCTCTGCCAGTTCGCGCGCGGCAGTGTCGAACAGGTTCTCCTCCAGGCTGTCCTTGGACCCGGTGACGGATTGCCAGTAGCCGGGCTTGTCGGCACGCTCGATCAAGAGCACATCGAGCGCGGCGGTATGGATGACGACCAAGACCGACTCGGGAATTTTGAAGGCGGGTTTCATCGCCGCAATAAGATGGCCTGGTATAGGAAACGCGTGAACGAAAAAGTACGGAAAAAGCGCAAAAAAAGGCGCGGATACCCGCGCCTTTCATTATGCCGCAATTCGCAAGCGCATTTCTTACTCGCTGACGATGCCACCCGGATTGCGCAAACGGATGTGCACCTCGCGCAATTGCTTCTCGTCGACCGTCGACGGCGCCTGGGTCAACAAGTCCTGGGCACGCTGGGTCTTGGGGAAGGCGATCACGTCGCGGATCGATTCGGCACCCGTCATCATGGTGACGATACGATCCAGGCCGAAGGCCAGGCCGCCGTGCGGCGGCGCGCCGTATTGCAGGGCATCGAGCAGGAAGCCGAACTTCAGTTGCGCTTCCTCGGCATCGATCTTCAGCGCACGGAATACCTTGCTCTGCACGTCGGCGCGGTGGATACGGACCGAACCGCCGCCCAATTCCCAGCCGTTCAAGACCATGTCGTAAGCCTTGGCGACGCATCTGCCCGGATCGGTTTCGAGCATGTCTTCGTGGCCGTCCTTGGGCGCCGTGAACGGATGGTGCGTGGCGTTCCAGCGTTGCGCGTCGTCGTCGTATTCGAACATCGGGAAATCGATCACCCAGAGCGGCTTCCAGCTGTCTTCAAACAGGCCGTTGGACTTGCCGAATTCGGAATGGCCGATCTTGACGCGCAAGGCGCCGATGGCATCGTTGACCACCTTGGCCTTGTCGGCGCCGAAAAAGACCAGGTCGCCATCCTGCGCGCCGGTCAATTCCAGAATCTTGGCCAACGCCGCGTCGTGGATATTCTTGACGATGGGCGACTGCAAGCCATCGCGGCCCTTGGCCTTTTCATTGACCTTGATGTAGGCCAGGCCACGGGCGCCGTAGATCGCGACGAATTGCGTGTAGGCGTCAATTTCAGAGCGCGGCATTGCGCTGCCACCGGGCACGCGCAGGCCGACGACGCGGCCGCCTTCCATGTTGGCGGCACCGGAGAAGACCTTGAAGTCGACATCCTTCATCACCTCGGTCAGCTCGGTGAACTCGAGCTTGACGCGCATGTCGGGCTTGTCCGAGCCGTACATGCCCATGGCGGTGGTGTAATTCATGACCGGGAACGGATCGGGCAGATCGACGTCGAGCGAATTCTTGAACACCAGGCGGATCATGCCCTCGAACAGGTCGCGGATTTCCTGCTCGTTCATGAACGAGGTTTCGCAGTCGATCTGGGTGAATTCGGGCTGGCGGTCGGCACGCAAGTCTTCGTCGCGGAAGCACTTGGTGATCTGGTAGTAGCGGTCGAAGTTGGCCACCATCAGCAATTGCTTGAACAATTGCGGCGATTGCGGCAACGCGAAGAAGTGGCCGTCATGCACGCGCGACGGCACGAGATAGTCGCGCGCGCCTTCAGGCGTGGACTTGCCCAGCATCGGCGTCTCGATATCGATGAAGCCGCGCTCGTCCAAGAACTTGCGCACTTCCATCGTCACCTTGTAGCGCAGGCGCAGGTTCTTTTGCATCTGCGGGCGGCGCAGATCGAGCACACGATGCGTCAGGCGCGTGGTTTCCGACAGGGTGTCGTCGTCGAGCTGGAACGGCGGCGTCACCGATGGGTTGAGCACTTCGAATTCCTGCGCCAGCACTTCGATCTTGCCCGAGATCAGGTTGGCATTGGTGGTGCCATCGGGGCGCGCGCGCACCAGGCCCGTGATGCGCAGGCAGAATTCATTGCGCACCGCTTCGGCATTCTTGAACACCTCGGCACGATCCGGGTCGCACACGACCTGCACCAGGCCTTCGCGGTCGCGCAAATCGATGAAGATCACGCCGCCGTGGTCGCGCCGGCGGTGCACCCAGCCGCACAGGCTCACGGTTTGGCCGGTCAACGCCTCGCTGACGAGGCCGCAGTAATGTGTACGCATAGACATAATCAAGTTCCAGTTTCAGCGCCGGTTTGAGCCGGCAGATTAATACAAATAAGTGCAGACAAACAAGTTGCAGTAGGGTCTGTCAGTGCTTGGGCGCGGACTCGGGAGCCACCACGCCCATCGAGACAATATATTTCAAGGCCGCATCCACCGTCATGTCAAGTTCGATGGTTTGCTCGCGCGGCACCATCAGGAAAAAGCCGGAAGTCGGGTTCGGCGTGGTCGGCACGTACAGGCTGATGAAGTCGCCCGTCAAATGGTTCTTCACGTCGCCGCCGGGCGCCCCGGTCACGAAGGCAATGGTCCAGCTGCCCGCGCGCGGGTATTCGACCAGTACCGCCTTGCGGAAAGCATTGCCCGAGGACGAGAGCAAGGTGTCCGACACCTGCTTGACGCTCGAGTAGATCGAATTGACGAAGGGAATGCGGTTCAACACCAATTCCCAGAAACGCAGCACCTGGTTGCCGACGAAGTTGCGCGCCAGCACACCTGTCACGAACACGATCAAGAGCGTGAAGATCGTGCCGAGCATGGGAATATGCCGGCCGACCAGGAGCACGTCGGGGCGCCATTGTTCGGGCAACAGCAAGAGCGATTGGTCCAGCGTACCCACGATCAGACTCAGCACCCAGAGGGTGATGATCAGCGGGACCAGGATCAACAGGCCGGTAACGAAATACTTGCGCATCGGGTTCTTTCGGTGAAGAGGCCTTGCAATATCGGAGGAATCAGGTTGAGGAAGACCCGCCGGAGTTCGAGCCGGAACTTGGTGCGGGAGTCGGCGTCGGGGCAGCCGCCGGAGCAGGCGATGGCGAAGCCGCGCCGGCCGGCGCGGGACTCGGCGCACTGCCGTTGTTGCGGAAATCGGTCACGTACCAACCCGATCCCTTCAACTGGAAGCCGGCTGCGGTCACCTGCTTCTTGAACGCGGCCTTGCCGCAGCTCGGGCAATCCGTCAGCGGCGCATCCGACATCTTTTGCAATACGTCCTTGGCAAAACCACAAGCTTCACAGCGATAAGCGTAGATCGGCATTGAAATCCCTGCAAAAATCTTCCAAAACCCTGAATTATAACGGTTTTCTGGGACTTTCGGCGACAATCCGGCCTCGCGGGAGGCCCCTCTCCCGCAGGCGGGAGGGACTGGGGGTCGCTGTGATTTGGCTACGTCAATCACCAGGGAAAAAATCGAACACTAAATTTGCTTAGTCTTGGCAAACTTAGCCGAGAAAATACCTCCCTCACCCCCAGCCCCTCTCCCGCCTGCGGGCGAGGGGAGCCATGGCCTCGCGAGCTTAGCTGGCGCGAATTTCGGTCCAGATCTTGTTGCGCACCCTACGCTTCTTGCTGTCCAGATCGCGCAGCATCTCCAGCTTCGATATCTCCGCCTTGTCCGGGAAGATCGCCCCGTTCTTGATGATCTCTGGCTTGATGTACTTGGCGGCGTCGGCATTGGGATTGCCAGAACCGATCACATTGGTCAGGTCCGAGGAATTTTTCCCGTCCATCATGAAGTTCATGAACTTCAAGGCCAGATCGGGGCGCGGCGCCGACTTGGGAATCACCATGTTGTCCAGCGCCAGCACGGCACCTTCCTTGGGCAGGGCATGGACGATGTGGAACGGACGCTTGGCGGCTTGGGCATCGATGTTGGCCTGGAAAATGTCGTTCGAATAACCATGCGCGACCCAGATATTGCCGACGGTCAGTTCCTTGATGTAACTCGTGCCATTGAAGGCGGCCCAGTAGGGCTTGGCCTTCATGATCACGTCCTTGGCTTCCTGCCAATGCTTTTCGTCGGTATCGTTGGCCGAATAGCCTTTGTACTTGAGCGCGGCAGCCATCAATTCGTTGGCCGAATCGAGCACGGTGACCTTGCCCTTGATCTTGGCCAGAATCGCCGGATCGAAGATCACGGCCCAGCTATCGACGGTGATGCCCAACTCCTTCATCTTGGCGTCGTTGTAGCCCAGCATGGTGATGGTGTAGGCGTAAGGCACGGAATACTTGTTGCCCTTGTCGAAATCCGTGTTCAGGTACGCCGGATTCATGTTCTTCAGGTTGGGCAATTGCGCCTTGTCGAGCGGCTTGAGGAAATCCTGCTTGATCAGGGGTTCCAGCGCATTCCCGGTCGGCACGATCATGTCGTAGCCCGAAGCGCCGGCGGCCAGCTTGGCCAGCATTTCTTCGTTATCGCCGTAATAGGTCTGGACCACCTTGCATTTGCAAAAGGCTTCGAAGCGCGCGACCGTGTCGAGCGCGAGGTAGTTGTTCCAGTTGTAGAGGTGGAATTCGTCCGCAGCTTGCACGGATGCGGCAGCGAACAGCGAAAGAACGACAGCGAGCAGTTTTTTCATTTTTTTGTCCTCAAGAGCGCAAGGCGTTAGGCGAAAGTTTCGAGGCAATCACGATCAGCAACAAGGTCAAACCCATCAAGAGCGTCGAGACGGCATTGACTTCCGGCGTCACGGCGATCTTGATCATAGAGTAAATCTGCAATGGCAGGGTCGAGGCGTTGGCGCCTGCGGTGAAGAAGGTGATCACGAAATCGTCGATCGACAGCGTGAAGGCCATCAAAGCGCCCGCGATCACGCCGGGCATGATCAAGGGCAAGGTCACCAGGCGGAATGCCTGCCACGGCGTAGCTCCGCAATCGCGCGCCGCTTCGGTCAGGCTTTCGTCCATGCCGGCCAAGCGCGAGCGCACCACGATGGCGACGAAGCCGATGCAAAACGCGATATGCGCCAGCGTGATCGACACCAGGCCCAAGGTCATGTTGAGCATGACGAAGAACAACAGCAGCGACACGCCCATCAGGATTTCGGGAATCGCGATCGGCGTCAACACCAGGATTTGCAGGAACTTGCTCCGGTACTTGTGCATGGCCACGCCGGCCATGGTGCCCAGCACGGTCGAACAAAAGCTCGTCACCAGCGCGATGCCCAGCGAATTGCCGGCGGCCTCAATCATCTCGTCGTGGTGGAACAGTTTGCGGTACCAGTCAAGCGTGAAGCCGACCCACTCCGCGTTCAGGCGCGAATCGTTGAACGAATAGAGGATGACGATCAAGAGCGGCACGTAAAGGAAGGCATAAACCGCGATCGAAATCAGCCAGAGCCAGGTCTGCTTCTTAGGCATGCGCTTCCCTCCTCGGCCGCGCCACCCATGCCGCCAGGCCGGCCACCAGCAGGGCCGCGGCGGTCAGGCCGATCGAGAGCACACTGCCGAAGGGCCAATCGCGCGTCTCCAGCAATTGCTGCTTGATCACATTGCCGATCATGATGCCGCCCGTGCCGCCCAGGATGTCGGACACGGCAAAGATACCGAGCGCGGGAATGAACACCAGCGCCGCACCGGCGAACACGCCGGGCAGCGACAAGGGAAAGGTCACACGCCAGAAGCGCTGCCAGGAATTCGCTCCCAGATCCTGCGCTGCATCGAGCAGGGCCGGATCGTGTTTTTCCAGATTGGCATACAGCGGCAACACCATGAAAGGCAAGTGCACGTAGACCAGGCCCACGATCACGGCAAAGCCCGAGAACAGCAGCGTGACCGGCTCGATGCCGAACAAGCCGAGCACGGCATTGAGCGCGCGCGACAGCGCCGATTGCGGCCCAAGGATGATCATCCAGGCATAGACGCGAATCAGGAAATTGCTCCAGAACGGCAGGATCACGAGCAAAAGCAAAAAGTCACGGTACTTCTTCGCGCTGTGCGCAATCAAGGTCGCCAGCGGATAGGCCATGACGAGGCAAGTCAGGGTCGTGATCAAGGCATACAACAGCGACTTGAGGAACACGCGCGCATAGATGAAGTCTTCAAAGAAACGCGTGTAATTGTCGAACGAGAGATCGAGCTTGCCGTCCGCATCGCGCAAGGGCGCCAGGCCACCATAGTCGCCCGGTGAGCGGAACGAGGCCAGCACCATGATCAGGCAGGGCAAAACGAAGAAGACAATCAGATACAGCAGCGGCGGGCCGCTGATCAGCCGGCGCGCCATGGACTTATTTGCCGCATTGCGCGGCACATCGTGGCGTGCGGCTTTAGCCATGGACAAAATGCCCCGCATCGACCGGCCAGCCCACGGTCACCGCGTCACCCACTTCGAAGAAACGGGTACGGCCGGCGCCGGAGTTGGCCAGCAGCGCCTTGACCTGGGCGCCGCCCTCGGTCTCGACCTGGTACACCGTCACGTCGCCCAGGTATAACAATTCCTTGACCACGCCCTTGTAGCGGTTGCCCTTGCCCATCTCGGCGGCATCCGCTGCGATGCGGATTTTCTCCGGGCGCAACGCCAGCGTGCCGGCATCGCCTGCCTGCGCGCCTTCTGGATGCGCCATCGTCACGCTGCCCAGGCCCTGCACGTCGAAGCGCATCGTTGCGCCCGACTGCGCGCCTTCGACCCCGGCGATCTTGCCGTCATACAGGTTGCAGGTGCCGATGAAGTCGGCCACGAAACGATTCTTCGGGAAGCTATAGATGCGGCTCGGCTCATCAAGCTGCTCGACCTGGCCGCGATTCATCACCGCAATGCGGTGCGACAGCGCCAGCGCCTCGCCCTGGTCGTGCGTCACATAGATGAAGGTGATGCCGACGTCCTTCTGCATGTTGATCAGCTCGATCTGCATCTGCTCGCGCAGCTTGGCGTCCAGCGCGGACAATGGTTCATCGAGCAAGAGCACCTTGGGATGCGTGACCAGCGCGCGCGCGATGGCGACACGCTGGCGCTGCCCGCCCGAAAGCTCGTGCGGGTAGCGCGTGCCGAATTCGCCCAGCCGCACGTCGGCCAAGGCCTCGGCCACCTTGGCCTTGATCTCGTGCTCCGGCGTGTTCGCCATCTTGAGCGGAAAGGCGATGTTGCCGGCCACCGTCATGTGCGGGAACAGCGCATAGCTCTGGAACACCGTATGCACCGGTCGCCGCTCGGGCGGCGTGCCGACCAGATCGACGCCGTCCAGGAGGATCTGCCCCGAATCGGGCAAATCGAAGCCGGCGATCATGCGCAACAGCGTGGTCTTGCCGCAGCCCGAGGGGCCAAGCAAGGTAAAGAACTCCCCGGCCTCGACCGAGAGGCTGACGTTGTCGACAGCGGTAAAGTCGCCAAAACGGCGGCTGACGTTGCGGATTTCGAGGAGCGCCATCGGTTCCAGAGCTGGGTTTGCAAAGCGGGAAATTATAGCAAAACCAACTTGCGCCAAGGCCGAAAATGGACTGGGTTTTACAATAAAACCGGGCCGTTCCGCGATGTTATCAAAGCGTCAGGAGGTAGCAGCCCGCTGACCGATCACCCCTCGCCCGCAGGCGGGAGAGGGGCCGGGGGTAAGGGAGGTTATGCTTAGACTTAATTTGGGCGAGGAAAGTCTGGTCGGTCGACACTAACCAAGCCTGCGCCAGACTTGCCAGCGCTCACGTCCGGCGAAAACGGGAATGGAATCGGTTGCGGTGCGATCCTCGACCCTCACGAAGCCCGGCGCAAGCAAAGCCTCAAGCCGTTCCGGCGCAATCGGAAACGGCGGGCCCTTGTCGGCCTGGCCGAAAAAGAAGAATCCGGCGAGCAGGCCGCCCGGCGGCAGCAGCTCCATCCAGCGCGCAACGATCGCTTCGTTCATGGCAGGCGGCAAGGCACACAGGAAAGCGCGCTCGTAGACCACTTGCGGTGGCCGGGCCGGCACGAATTGGAAAAAGTCGGCTTCCAGCACCCTCTCGGCCCAGCGACCAAGGTGCCGCCTGGCGATGGCAACGGCAGCCGGCGCGAAATCGATGGCTGTCACGTCCCAGCCCGCTTCAGCGAAAAACGCCACTTCGTGACCCGCGCCGCAGCCGGGTATCAGCACCGTGGCCGCTGCCTGCTCGGCAACGAAGCGGCGCAAATCTTCCGGCACGCCGGCCCTGTCCCAGGGCGTGAATTCCTTGTCGAAGCGCTCGCTCCAGAATGCCGGGGCAGTCGGATCGCGCGTCTCGAATTCAGGCACCGTCAAACCCCGTGGAGATAATTGAGCAAACGCACCAGGACCACGCCGGCCAGCAGGCCGACGCCAAGGTACAAGGCGACGCTGATCAGGAAATTGGTGCGCTTCTGCTCTGCAAGCAAGCGCTGCATCAACTCCGCCTGTTCATCGACAAGCTTGTCGCTGGTGCGCGTCAAGGCTTGATGCACCAGCCGCGGCAATTGCGGCAGGAGCTTGTTGTAGTGCGGCGCTTCGGTCTTGAGGTTTTCGATGAAGCCGCGCCAGCCGATCTGCTCGCTCATCCAGCGCTCAAGGTAAGGCTTGGCGGTCTTCCACAAATCGAGGTCCGGGTCGAGCTGGCGCCCCAGACCCTCGATATTGAGCAATGTCTTTTGCAGCAACACCAGTTGCGGCTGCACTTCGACGTTGAAGCGGCGCGACGTCTGGAACAACCGCAACAGCACCTGGCCGAACGAGATGTCCTTCAAGGGCCGGTCGAAGATCGGTTCGCAGCAGGCGCGCACGGCCGACTCGAGTTCATCGACGCGCGTATCGCGTGGCGCCCAACCCGATTCGATGTGGGCCTCGGCCACGCGCTTGTAGTCGCGACGGAAAAAGGCGAGGAAGTTTTGCGACAGATAATCCTTGTCGTAATCGGTCAGCGTGCCGACGATGCCGAAGTCGAGCGCGATGTAGCGCCCGAGCGTGGCGGGGTCGGTCGAGACGAGGATGTTCCCCGGATGCATGTCGGCGTGGAAGAAGCCGTCGCGAAACACTTGGGTGAAAAAGATCACCACGCCATCGCGCGAAAGTTTCTTCAGGTCCACGCCTGCGGCGACCAGCCGCTCGGTCTGCGAAATCGGGATGCCTTGCATGCGCTCCATCACGATCACCGACGACGAGCAGTAATCCCAGAACATCTCCGGCACGAGCAGCAGATCGGAATCGGCAAAGTTGCGCCGCAACTGGCTGCCGTTGGCCGCTTCGCGCATCAAATCCAGCTCGTCGTGCAGGTACTTGTCGAACTCGGCGACGACTTCGCGCGGCTTCAAGCGCTTGCCGTCGGCCCACAGCCGTTCGACCCAATCGGCCGCGATGCGCATCAAGGCCAGGTCTTCCTCGATCGACTTCTTCATGCCCGGCCGTAACACCTTGACTGCAACTTCGCGGCCGTTTTTCAAGGTGGCGAAGTGCACCTGGGCGATCGAGGCCGAAGCCACGGGCTCGCGCTCGAAGCTGGCGAACAATTGGTCGGGATGGGCGCCGAGCGATTTGACGATCTGGGCGATGGCAACATCGGAGTCGAACGGCGGCACGCGGTCCTGCAGGCGCGCCAGCTCGTCGGCGATATCGGGCGGCATCAAGTCGCGCCGCGTCGAGAGCACCTGGCCGAACTTGACGAAGATCGGCCCCAGGTCTTCCAGCGCCATGCGCAGGCGCTGGCCCCGCGGCGCGGAAATGTCGCGCCAGAAAGTCAGGCGGTCGATCAGCCAGATGATGCGCGGGAACGCCAGGTTGGACATGGCGATATCGTCCAGACCGTAGAGCACGGCAACGCGGAAAATCTTGAACAGGCGCAAAAGCCGAAGGATCATCCGCGCAGCCTTTCCTGCCGCATCTCTTCCAGCTTTTTGATGCGTTTTTGCATGCGCTCGACGTCGTCGCGCAGACGCGCCACTTCGGTGGCGAAGCCGGTCACGGCGGGCGGGCGCATCAGCACGGGTTTCTCCTCGGTGAGATATTCGGCCACGTTTTCCGCCAACCGCCTGTGGCCGTCTTTGGCCGCGGCGAAGCCGGCACGGGCGGCAGAGACCATGCGCACTGCCGCCACGTCGCCAAACAGCTTTGCCAGATCGTCCTCGGCATCCCAGCGCAAGCCCTGGCTGACCTGGGAGATGCCGTTGGCAAAATCGGCGTCGCCTTCTATCCTGACGTAGGAAAATGCCTTTTGCATGTCTTGTGCAATCAGAGGCAAGTCAGCCGCCTTGACCTTGATCGTCACGGCAGGGTCCGCTCCGCCAGAGGCCAAACTGACGAAACCGGTGGCTTCGACGGTCAGGTCAAGGCACTGAAACCCGGCATCGAAGCGCGCGGTCTTGCCGGCATGCGGCGCCAGCTTGGCGCGCGCCCAGTCTTCCTGGGCCAGCAGGTGATTGACCGCGGCCGGGATGGCGTTGAAAAAAGGGGGGAGATTCATCGTCAAAGCGGCGCCATCAGCAACGATGGCACCATTGGCCTAGATAAACTGCTGGATTGCAGTGACGGTCCAGCCGGCCGAGCCGGTCTTGGGCTTGGTCATGCTCCAGACTTCCATGAAAGGCTTGGGTGGCTGGGTCTCTTCGCGGATGGTGCCGCTGAACTTGACTACGGCGGTGTAATTCTTGCCTGCGGCGTCGAGCTTCATCAACTTGCTGTCGAACGCGACCACCGTGGTCTTGTTGAGTGCCTCGCCGCGCTCGCGCAATTGCAGCCGCAGTTCCTCATGAATTTCATCGTTGGCAAATTCGTGGATTGCGCCGAGGTCGGCATTGTCCCAGGCCGTCTGCAAGCGCAGGAACAGCGCATTGGCCGCGCGCAGGAACTTGGTCAGATCGAAATCCTCGGGCACATCGACGCGCGACTTGGCTTTTGCCGCGGCACTCGCGGCACGTTCCTTCGATTGCGCATGCTCGCTTTTGCGCGCGGTATCCGCCTTGGGTTCGGCACGCGCCGGCCGGTCCGAGGAAACACTGTTCGAATAGTCGCCGGCATAAACCGCGCGGCGTTTGCGCTGCCTGCGCCGCGACGACGACATGAGCAGGAAAATGAGCCACACCACGATAGCCAGCAGGAGCAATCCTGCTATCACGCCGAACGTGGCCGGTTGCATGCCCATCCTGGCCGCCAGGCCATCGGCGCCGGCAGCGACGACCCAGCCGCCGACCACGCCTTTCCACGAAGTGTCGGGCGGAGGCGGCGCTTCCTCGGCCGGCTGCTCTTCCTGCTGGGCCGGCTGAACCTCGGCTGCATGCGGCTTGGGTTTGGGTTTGGCGAGCGCGGCGGCATCTGCCAAAAACAAGGCCGTAAGCATCAGCAGCAGTGCAAGAAAAAGTCTTTTCATGCCTTGTTTCCCAATCGATCAGAACTTGATGCCGGTATGCAGCGCCGCAACGCCTGCAGTGAGATTGAAATACTGGACCTGGGACAGGCCCGCGGTCTCCATCATGGTCTTCAGCGTTTCCTGATCCGGGTGCATCCGGATCGATTCGGCGAGGTAGCGATAACTGTCGGCGTCGCCGGCGATGCGCTGCCCCATCCAGGGCAGTATCTTGAACGAATACAGGTCGTAAGGCTTGGAAAGCGGCTCCCAGACCTTGGAAAATTCGAGCACGAGGAGCTTGCCGCCGGGCTTCAAGACGCGCGTCATTTCAGCCAGTGCCGCGTCCTTGTGCGTCATGTTGCGCAAGCCGAAGGCGACGGATACGCGGTCGAAATAATTGTTCGGGAACGGCAGCTTTTCCGCGTCGCACAACATCACCGGGGTTTGCATGCCCTGGTTCAGCAGCCGGTCGCGCCCGACCCGCAACATCGATTCGTTGATGTCGGTCAACCAGACTTCGCCTGTTGGGCCGGCCTGACGCGCGAAAGCCTTGGACAAGTCGCCCGTGCCGCCGGCGATGTCGAGCACCTTGAAACCGGGCCGCACACCGGCCTGGGCAATGGTGAAGGTCTTCCAGATCCGGTGCAGCCCGGCCGACATGACGTCGTTCATGACGTCGTACTTGGCAGCGACGGAATGGAAGACTTCAGCGACTTTATGCGCCTTTTCGTCTTCCGCGACGGTCTGGTAACCGAAATGAGTGGTATTTGTCATGGCTGTATATGGCCTAATTGGGGCACATTATAGCGACAATCTATCAGGCACAACCGCCTTTGACGGCTTGCATGGAAGCATCGCGACAAGATTCATGTGCACATCCCGGATCGCAGGGTGGGTAGGCGCGCGACTGTAAGGTGGGTGCAACCCACCAAGAACCGTAGGGTGGGTTAGCCGAAGGCGTAACCCGCCGGCGCTCAAAGAAAGCTTTGATGCACCCGGTGGCTTACGCTCCGCTAACCCACCCTACCAGACCGAGGATCATCAACCGCAACCGCCCTTGGCGGCCTGCATCGGCGCATCGCGCCCCGATTCGCGCGTGAAGCCGGCCGCTTCGAGCTTGTCGCCATACGTCCGCCAGAGTTTTTCCTGCTCCAACCCCAGCCGGTAAAGGTAATCCCAGGAATAGATGCCGCTATTGTGGCCGTCCGAAAAATGCGGCTGGATCGCGTAGTGGCCGACCGGCTCCAGCGCCGTGATCAGCACTTCGCGCTTGCCGGTCTGCAGCGTTTCCTGCCCCGGACCGTGCCCCTTGACCTCGGCTGAAGGCGAATGGACGCGCAGGAATTCGAAGGAAAACGAGAATAACTTGCCGTCGTCGAAGCCGACTTCGAGCAGGCGCGACTGCGTGCGCAGCTTGATTTCAGTGGGAGTAGGCGTGTTGCTCACGGTTCAGACATTCGCTCATTGGTTCATTGTGCGCCGGCCAGGCGCTTGATCGCCTCGACCAGCGCCGGCAGCCGGGCGCGCCGGGCTTCGAGTTGCAGCGCATCGGCCGGACGGCGCGGCGCGGCCCAGACCGGATTGGGAAAATGGCTATCGTCGCGATAACGCGGGATCACATGCCAGTGCAGATGCGGCACCACGTTGCCCAGACTGGCCAGGTTGACCTTGTCCGGCGCCATCACCTCCCGTACGGCTTGCTCGACCTGCCACACGGCATTCATCAGCACGTTGCGTTCGGGCCAATCGAGATCGGTGACCTCCATCACGTGCGCATTCCAGATCACGCGGCAAAAGCCGGGGAAAGCCGCATCATCGACCAGCACGATGCGGTAAGCCTCGCAACGGTAGATTTCGCTGCCGCCGCCGCCGTCACTTTTCTCACTGACGGCGCACAATTCGCAACCGGCCGTCATAGCAAGACGCGCTCGATCCCGCCGCCATTGGCGCGCGCCACGTAGTCGGCCATCCAGTTCTCGCCCAGCATATGCTTGGCCATCTCGACGACGATATAGTCGGCGTCGGTGCCGGCGTCGTCGGAGAAACGGCTCAAGCCCTGCAGGCAGGCCGGGCAGGACGTCAGAATCTTGACCTGGCCGTCGAAGCCGTCGCCACGCAGCTTGTCGGCACCCTTTTGCATCTCTTCTTCCTTGCGGAAGCGGATCTGGGTCGAAATGTCGGGCCGCGACACGGCCAGCGTGCCGGCTTCGCCGCAGCAGCGGTCATTCTTTTCGATCTTTTGCTTGTCCACCGTCGTGATCAGGCTGTTGACCGTCTTCAAGGGGTCCTGCAGCTTCATCGGGCTGTGGCAGGGATCGTGGTACATGTAGCGCACCCCGGAGACGCCTTCGAGCTTGAGGTTCTTTTCCATCAGGTATTCATGGATGTCGATGATGCGGCAGCCGGGGAAGATCTTGTCGAACTGGTAGCCCTGCAACTGGTCGTAACAGGTGCCGCAAGAGACCACCACAGTCTTGATGTCGAGGTAGTTGAGCGTATTGGCCATGCGGTGAAACAGCACGCGGTTGTCGGTGATGATCTGTTCCGCCTTGTCAAAGTCGCCCGAGCCGCGCTGCGGATAGCCGCAGCACAGGTATCCCGGCGGCAGCACCGTCTGCACACCGGCTTCCCACAGCATCGCCTGCGTCGCCAGGCCGACTTGCGAAAACAGCCGTTCCGAACCGCAGCCGGGGAAATAGAACACGGCCTCGGTGTCGGCCGTGGTCTTTTTCGGATCGCGGATGATGGGGATGATCTTGTCGTCCTCGATTTCGAGCAAGCCGCGCGCGGTCTTCTTCGGCAGGTTGCCCGGCATCTTTTTGTTGATGAAGTGGATCACCTGCTCTTTGATCGGCGGCTTGTTCACCGTGGCGGGCGGCGCCTTGGTCTGCTTCTTCGCCGCGACCTTGAACAGATCATGGGCAAAGCGCTGCGCCTTGACGCCGATGCCGAAAATCAGCGTGCGCGCCGCATTGACCGTGGCCGGGTCCTTGGCGTTCAGGAAGAACATCGAGGTCGCCGTGCCGGGATTGAACGACTTCTTGCCCATCTTGCGCAACAGGTTGCGCATGTTCATCGAGACGTCGCCAAAGTCGATATCGACCGGACAAGGCGTCAGGCACTTGTGGCACACCGTGCAATGGTCGGCTACGCCTTCGAATTCTTCCCAGTGCTTGATCGAGATGCCGCGCCGCGTCTGTTCTTCATAAAGGAAGGCTTCAACCAGCAGCGACGTCGCCAGAATCTTGTTGCGCGGCGAATACAGCAGATTGGCGCGCGGCACGTGAGTCGCGCACACCGGCTTGCACTTGCCGCAACGCAGGCAATCCTTGACGCTATTGGCAATCGCACCGATATCGCTTTGCTGCATGATCAGCGATTCATGCCCCATCAGGCCGAACGAAGGCGTGTAGGCATTGCGCAAATCGGCATGCATCTCGGGCAGGTTCAACAGCTTGCCTTTGTTGAAGCGGCCTTCGGGGTCGATGCGCTCCTTGTAGCTGCGGAACGAGGCAATCTCTTCCTCGGTCAGGAATTCAAGCTTGGTGATGCCGATACCGTGCTCACCCGAGATCACGCCATCGAGGGCACGCGCCAGCACCATGATGCGCGCCACGGCGGTGTGCGCCACCTGCAGCATCTGGTAGTCGTCGGAATTGACCGGGATATTGGTGTGCACGTTGCCGTCGCCGGCGTGCATGTGCAGCGCGACGAACACGCGGCTCCTCAGCACCCGCTTGTGGATCGCCAGCGTTTCATCCAGGATGGGCTTGAAGGCCGAGCCGGCGAAAATCTGGTTCAACTGCGCGCGCACCTCGGCTTTCCAGGACACGCGTATCGTGCGGTCTTGCGCGACGTGGAACAGCGTGGCGTCGGGCTGCAGCTTCAAGCGCTCATCGAACACCACGTCGAGCCTGCCCAGGCCCACGCTGGCTAATTCGGCGCGCGCATCGGCCAGGCGCGTATCGAGATGGGCCAACAGGTAGGCCCAGCGTGCGCGCGTCCCGGCGACGAGCTGCTCGGCTTCGTTGACGCGGTCTTCCAGCAACTCGGCAGCCGGAATGTCGTCCCCTTCCGCATCTTCGCTCTTGCCCAAGGGCAGGTTGCCGCGCGCAAAGAACGCGGCCAGTTCGTCCAGCAGCTTGAGCTTGTTCTGGATCGACAATTCGATATTGATGCGCTCGATGCCGTCGGTGTATTCGCCCATGCGGTCCAGCGGAATCACCACGTCCTCGTTGATCTTGAAGGCATTGGTGTGCTTGGAAATCGCGGCGGTACGGGCGCGGTCGAGCCAGAATTTCTTGCGCGTCTCGGGGGAAACGGCAATGAAGCCTTCGCCGACGTGCCTGTTGGCCATGCGCACCACTTCCGATGCGGCCTGCGCCACGGCGGTCTCGTCGTCGCCGACGATGTCGCCGAACAAGGCCATCTTGGGCAGCACGCCGCGCTTGGACTTGGTGGCATAGCCGACCGCGCGCAGATAGCGCTCGTCCAGATGCTCCAGGCCGGCCAGGATCGCCCCACCCTTCTTCGTTTCGCCGTCGAGATAATTCTTGATTTCGACGATCGACGGAATCGCATCGCGCGCCTGGCCGAAGAATTCGAGGCAGACCGTGCGCGTATGCTTGGGCATCTTGTGCAGGATCCAGCGCGCCGACGTGATCAAGCCGTCGCAGCCTTCCTTCTGGATGCCGGGCAAGCCCGCGAGGAACTTGTCGGTCACATCCTTGCCCAGGCCCTTCTTGCGGAACACGCTGCCGGGAATTTCCAGCGTCTCGGTCTTGAACACCTCGCCTGCCTTGGCACCTCTTTCGCCGGGATGCGACCATTCGAGCTTGAAGCGCGCCACGGTGACATCATGAATCTTGCCCAGATTGTGATCGAGGCGGGTGACTTCGAGCCAGTCGCCGTTCGGGTCGACCATGCGCCAGCTTGCGAGATTGTCGAGCGCGGTGCCCCACAGCACGGCCTTCTTGCCGCCGGCATTCATGGCGATGTTGCCACCGATGCACGAAGCCTCGGCCGACGTCGGGTCGACCGCAAACACGAAACCGGCCTTCTCCGCCGCATCGGACACGCGCTTGGTGACCACACCGGCGCCCGAGTAGATCGTCGCGTAATCGCGAAGGACGCCGGGCAGGCGCACCATTTCCACGGCACCCAGCTGCTCCAGCTTTTCGGTATTGATGACGGCCGACATGGCGGTGAGGGGAATCGCGCCGCCGGTATAACCGGTGCCGCCTCCGCGCGGGATGATGGTCAGGCCGAGTTCGATGCAGCCCTTGACCAGGCCGGCCATCTCGTCTTCGCCATCGGGCGTCAACACCACGAAGGGATATTCGACACGCCAGTCGGTCGCATCGGTCACGTGAGAGACGCGCGAGAGGCCGTCGAACTTGATGTTGTCCTTGGCCGTATAGCGGCCCAGCACACGAACGGCGCGCTTGCGCAAATCCCAGGTGCGGCGGAATTCCTCGCCGAAGCCGGACACGGCCTTGCGCGCGGCGTGCAGCAGCGCCTCGACGCTGGCGCTGCGGCTGGCTGCTTCGGCGCTGGCATCTTCGCGCGCATCATTGATGCGACGCTTGTCGACCTCGCCCAGACGGTGGTTCAAGGCATCAATCAGAGCCTGACGCCGCCGGGGATTGTCCAGCATATCGTCCTGCAAATAGGGATTGCGCAGCACGACCCAGATATCGCCCAGCACTTCGTACAGCATGCGCGCCGAACGACCGGTCTGGCGCACGCTGCGCAATTGCTCGAGCACGCGCCAGGATTCCTCGCCCAACAGGCGGATCACAATTTCACGGTCGGAGAAGGACGTATAGTTGTACGGAATTTCTCGCAGACGGGTGGCCGCGGCTTCGGGAGCCGCGTCCGACAAGAGGGTGTGAAGTTGTGCCGGCGCGTTCATCAGATGCTGGATTGGTGTGGGAGTCTAAACAATCATTCTAGCCTATTGCAATGCACCACGCGGTGCTCTTGCACCATTGACCTTACAGCTTGTAAGGCGAAATACGACAGATTGTCGGGAACTCCGGTGCGATTTTTCCTGCAATTTATCCATATATATTTTTAGAAAACCGCAAATTTTATCGAAATTTCTTGGTTATTCTGGCATTTGCCAGCCAATCGCGCCCAAATAGCCAAAATTGGTCCGCCCACATCGGGCGGACCAGTTGCTCCTTTATAATGACCAGCCATCCCCTTGAAACAGAGAGAACCCGGCAGCACTTTTGACACCTATGACCACTGACTACCTGCAGAAAATACTGACCGCCCGCGTCTACGACGTTGCCATCGAATCGCCGCTCGATTTCGCTCCTGCGCTTTCGGCACGCATGGACAACCGAATTTACCTCAAGCGCGAAGACATGCAGAGCGTGTTCAGCTTCAAGCTGCGGGGGGCCTACAACAAGATGGCGCACCTGACGCCGGTCCAGTTGAAGCGCGGCGTGATCTGCGCCTCGGCGGGCAACCACGCGCAAGGCGTGGCCATGTCGGCCAGGAAGATGGGTTGCCGCGCCGTGATCGTGATGCCGACCACCACGCCATCGGTCAAGGTCGAAGCGGTCAAGGCGCATGGTGGCGAGGTGGTCCTGTTCGGCGATTCGTATTCGGATGCCTATGGGCACGCGCTGGCGCTGGAAAAGAAACTCAAGCTGACCTTCGTCCACCCGTTCGACGATCCCGACGTGATCGCAGGCCAGGGCACGGTCGGCATGGAAATCCTGCGCCAGCACCAGGGCACCATCCACGCGATCTTCGTCCCCATCGGCGGCGGCGGTCTGATCTCGGGCGTGGCGGCCTACGTCAAGGCAGTGCGGCCCGACATCAAGGTGATCGGGGTGCAGACGACCGATTCCGACGCCATGGTAAAAAGCGTGAAAGCGGGACGGCGCGTCACCTTGAGCGACGTCGGCCTGTTCTGCGACGGCACGGCCGTCAAACTGCCCGGCGAGGAAACCTTCCGCCTGACCAAGCTATACGTCGATGAATTCATCCTGGTCGATACCGACGCCGTCTCCGCCGCGATCAAGGACGTGTTCCAGGAAACGCGCAGCATCCTGGAGCCTTCCGGCGCGCTGGCGGTGGCCGGCGCCAAGGCCTACATCGAACAATGCAAGGCGGCGAAGAAGCCGATCAAGGGCGAAACGCTGGTGACGATCACCAGCGGCGCCAACATGAATTTCGACCGCCTGCGCTTCGTCGCCGAGCGCGCAGAAGTGGGCGAGGCGCGCGAAGCCGTGTTCGCCGTCACGATCCCCGAAGCGCGCGGCAGCTTCAAGCGCTTTTGCGAATTGGTCGGCCCGCGCAATGTGACAGAATTCAACTACCGCATCAGCGGCGCAGAGGCCGCGCACATCTTCGTCGGCGTGCAAATCTCGAGCCGTGAGGAACCGGGCAAGATCAGCCGCAACTTCGAGAAGCACGGCTTCAAGACGCTCGACCTGACGCATGACGAACTGGCCAAGCTGCACATCCGCCACCAAGTCGGCGGCAAAAGCGACCTGGCCAAGGACGAGCTGCTGTACCGCTTCGAATTCCCCGAGCGGCCCGGCGCGCTGATGCGCTTTCTGGACAGCATGGCGCCGAACTGGAACATCAGCCTGTTCCATTACCGCAACCAGGGCGGCGACGTGGGCCGCATCCTGGTCGGCCTGCAAGTGCCGAAGAAGGAAATGAAAGCGTTCCGTGAATTCCTCGCCACCCTGGGCTACCGCTATTGGGACGAGAGCGAGAATCCGGCCTACAAGCTGTTCCTTTAAACAAGGCGCCCGCAGTGACTTCCGTTACACAGCAACGCCCCATCGGGCAATACAAGTACTATGACTTCGTCATGGCGGCCTTCGTCGCCGTTCTGCTGTGTTCCAACCTGATCGGCGCGGCCAAGGCAGCGCAAGTGACGCTGCCCTTCGCATTGCCCGGGTTGGGCCATACGCTGACCTTCGGCGCGGGCATCCTGTTCTTTCCGATCTCTTATATCTTCGGCGACATCCTGACCGAGGTCTACGGCTATGGCCGCGACCGCCGCGTGATCTGGGCCGGCTTTGCTGCGCTCGCGTTTGCCGCCGTGATGTCGATCGTGGTGCTGGCGCTGACGCCGGCCAACAACGCCTTCAACAACGACTACCAGGTCCATCTGCAAGCCGTGTTCGGCAATACGCCGCGCATCGTTGCCGGCTCGATGATCGCGTTCTGGTGCGGCAGCTTCGCCAACAGCTACGTCATGGCCAAGATGAAGATCGCCACGGGCGGCCGCCATCTCTGGAGCCGCATCATCGGCTCGACCTTGTGCGGCGAGCTGGTCGATTCCTCGCTGTTCTACGTCATCGCGTTCTACGGCATCTGGCCCGACGAGCAGGTTCTCACCGTCGCAGTGGTGCAGTATTGCCTCAAATCGGGCTGGGAATTCGTCATGACGCCGGCGACATATCGCGTCGTTGCGTTCTTGAAGCGCATGGAGCACGAGGATTATTATGACCGCGACACCAACTTCAATCCCTTCAAACTGAAGCTCTGATATGCCAGATTTACATTCGCCCGAAGATTCGCCGCTGGGCAAACCTTCCGCCTACGTCACCCATTACGACCCGAGCCTGCTGTTCCCCATTGCGCGCCAGGGCAAGCGCGACGAGCTGGGCCTCAAGGGCACGCTGCCGTTTTACGGCGTCGACATCTGGAACGCCTACGAAGTCTCCTGGCTCAACCTGCGCGGCAAGCCGCAAGTCGCTATCGTCACCGTAACGGTGCCGGCCGATTCGCCCAACATCGTCGAATCGAAGTCGTTCAAGCTCTATTTGAATTCATTCAACCAGACGCGCCTGGCCGGCAAGGATGCCCTGCTCGAATTGCTGCGCGCCGATCTGTCTGCCGGGTTCGGCTCGCCAGTGCAGGTCGGCCTGACGATGCCCGAGGACTTCGCCAAATTCCACATGGGCGAACTCGGCGGCTTGCTGCTCGACCGGCTCGACATCGAAGTCGATGAATACACGCCCGACCCCAGCCTGCTGACAGCCAATTTCGAAGAGGCGGCAGTGGAGGAGACGCTGGTGTCGCACCTCTTGAAATCGAATTGCCTCGTAACCGGCCAGCCGGACTGGGGCAGCGTGCAAATCCACTATGCCGGCGCGCAGATCAATCAGGAAGGCTTGCTGCGCTACCTGATCGGGTTTCGCGAACACAATGAATTCCACGAGCAATGCGTCGAGCGCATCTTCGTCGATATCCTGGCCCATTGCAAACCGCAAAAACTTGCCGTCTATGCACGCTATACGCGCCGCGGCGGCCTGGATATCAACCCGTGGCGCAGCAACTTTTCGACCGGAAAACCGCCCGCCAATACCCGCAACGCACGTCAATAGCACACCCCGCCGTCATTCCCGCGAAAGCGGGGACCAGGAACGCCACCGACAGAGGGTCGAATTGTGGATCCCCGCCTACGCGGGGATGGCGGCATTAAGGCGGGTAGCGAGCGAATTGACCTGCATTGCTGCTAATCAAGCTAACAACACCACAAATCCATAGCGCCGCCTTGATAGCATTTTGTTAAATAAGGAAAACTGGCAGCAATACCTTTTGCTTTTCGGTACCGGAAGGCAGAAAATGAGCCTATAATGCGTTGGAAATTCCAATTGTGCAATGCATCATGAATCACTTCAGTCAGATACTCGCTCTCGAGAACGTGGCTCTTGATCTGGATGTATCGAGCAAGAAACGCGCGTTCGAGCAAGCCGGACTGTTATTCGAGAACAACTGCGGGATCGCCCGCTCCACCGTGTCGGACAACCTGTTCGCGCGCGAGCGGCTGGGCTCGACCGGCCTGGGCCACGGCGTTGCCGTGCCACATGGCCGCATCAAGGGCTTGAAAGCGCCGCTGGCCGCTTTTGTGCGCCTGGCGGAACCCATCCCTTTTGAATCGCCCGACGGCGAACCGGTCAGCTTGCTGGTCTTCCTGCTGATTCCCGACCACGTGACGCAGCAACACCTGGAAATCCTTTCCGAGATCGCCGAGATGTTTTCCGACGAAGGTTTCCGCCATGCCTTGTCCGAGGCTCCCGATGCGGCGACAGTCCACGCCCGCCTGATCACCTGGGCGCCCAGCCTGCAAAGTATTGCCTAGGCCGGGCATCGCCCGAGGGCATCGCTAGATTCTTCCGATTAAGGTATGCTGCCGTTCGCGGCGTCAATTATTGCGCCGGTTCGCTATTGCTGAGATCCGCCATGCCCTTGTCGACGCCGCTGACCATACAACAACTGTACGACGATAACCGTGATGCCCTGCAATTGGGCTGGTTTGCCGGCTTCCCCGGCGGCGAGCGGCTGATATCGGGCGATGCCACGTCGGCTGCGGACCAGGTCGGCCACCTGAACCTGATCCACCCCGGCCGCATCCAGGTATTCGGCCATCAGGAAACCGAATACTACCAGCGCATCTCCAACGTCTCTCGCGCGCACCAGACCGCCGAACTGGTCAACGGCCAGCCGCCCGCCTTCATCATCGCGCAAGGGCTGGAAACGCCGGCCTATATCCTGGAGATCTGCGACGAAAAGAATATCCCGCTGTTTTCCACGCCGCTGCCTGCGGCGCAGGTGATCGATTACCTGCGCGTCTACCTGTCGAAGAAGCTGGCCCAGCGCATCACCATGCATGGCGTATTCATGGACGTGCTGGGCGTGGGCGTCCTGATCACCGGCGAATCCGGCCTGGGCAAGAGCGAGCTGGGCCTGGAACTGATTTCGCGCAATCACGGCCTGGTGGCCGACGACGCGGTGGAATTCGCCCGCATCGCGCCCAACATGATCGAGGGGCGCTGCCCTCCCCTGCTGCAAAACCTGCTCGAAGTGCGCGGCCTGGGCTTGCTCGATATCCGCGCCATCTTCGGCGAGACCGCCGTGCGGCGCAAGATGCGCCTGAAGCTCATCGTGCATCTGGTCCGGCGCAGCACCCTGGAAGAGAATTACGAGCGCCTGCCGCTGCACTCGCAAACCGAGGAAGTGCTGGGCCTGCCGATACGCAAAGTCGTCATTCCTGTCGAAGCGGGCCGCAACCTTGCCGTGCTGCTCGAAGCCGCGGTGCGCAATACCATTTTGCAATTGCGCGGCATCGATACGCTCAAGGAATTCATGGAGCGCCAGCAACGCGCCATGGGCAGCGACTAGGCACACACGCCCGAGGCTGCCTTACGCTATCATCCTGCCATGCGCATCATCATCATCACCGGCATTTCCGGCTCGGGCAAATCGGTCGGCTTGAACGCCCTGGAAGACGCCGGTTATTTCTGCGTCGACAATCTCCCGCCCAGCCTGTTGCGCGCACTCGTCGCCACGCGCCTCGAAGAAGGTGCCGATACCCTGGCCGTTGCCATGGACGCACGCAGCGCCAGTTCGCTTGCGGGCCTGCCCGACGATATCGCGCGGCTGCAGCAGGAAGGCCACGACGTCAAGGTGCTGTTTTTGACCGCCAAGACCGAATCGCTGGTGGCGCGCTTTTCCGAGACGCGGCGCAGCCACCCGCTGTCCCATAGGATCCGTTCCGACCAAAGCCCGTCGGACGTGCCCACACTGCTCGAATGCATCCTGCGCGAGCGCGACATGATGTCGGCCATCGAGGGCATCGGCCATGTGATCGATACCTCGGGCCTGTCCGCCAACAAGCTGCGGGCCTGGATCAAGGAACTGGTCGAAACGACCTACACGCCGCTCACCTTGCTGTTCGAATCGTTCGCCTTCAAGTTCGGCGTGCCGCTCGATGCCGACCTCGTGTTCGACGTGCGCGTCCTGCCCAACCCGTTCTACGATACGACGCTGCGTCCCCTGACCGGGCGCGACGCGCCGGTGCAAGCCTTCCTCAAGGCGCAAGACAACGTGGCGGCGCTGACGAACGACATCCGCGGCTTCATCGAAAAGTGGCTGCCTTCATTCAAGAACGACAACCGCAGCTATCTCACCGTTGCCATCGGCTGCACCGGCGGCCAGCACCGCTCGGTCTACGTGGCCGAGCAACTGGCGGCACACTTTGCTACCTCCGAACGCGTGATCCTGCGCCACCGCGAACTGAACTAAAAAATCGAATTTCTTCACATGATCGCTTCCGATACCTGGTTGCCGCTATTCCCCTTGAATGCCGTGCTGTTCCCGCAAGGCGTGTTGCCCCTGAAAGTGTTCGAGACGCGCTACACCGACATGGTGCGCGAATGCATGAAAGGCGAAGCGCCGTTCGGCGTGGTGCTGATCAAGTCCGGCGCCGAGGTCGGCGCTGCAGCCGAGCCCGAAGAAGTCGGCACGCTGGCCTATATCAAGGAATGGGATATGGAAAACCTCGGCGTGCTGCTGTTGCGCACCGAGGGCGGGGCGCGCTTCCGCATTCTGGAGACGCGCGTGCTCGACGACAAGCGGCTCGAAGCGCGTGTGGAAATGCTGCCTCCCGACGAATTGCCGCCGGTGTCCGACGCCCACCTCAGTTGCGCCAAGACACTCAAGATCGTCATGGACGAGATCAATGCCCGTGGCCGCGCCGAGCAAGGCGGCGATTTCGACAGCCCGTTCGCCGATCCGGCGCGACTGGACGATGCCGGGTGGGTCGCCAACCGCTGGTGCGAGATTTTGCCGATCCCCTTAAAGGCCAGGCAAAAGCTGCTTGAGCTGGATGATGCCGGGAGCCGCCTGTCGGTGGTGCATCAATACCTGCAGCAGCACAAGATCATCTAAAACAGTCCGCCGGCGAAGACCGCCAACAGCAATTTCTTGACCGGCGCCGGCAAAGGCGCGCCGCCCAGTTTGGCCGCATCGAACCAGACCATGTTGGCCTCGCCCGCATGTTCATGGCGCCGCGTCAGGTCGACGCGATATGGTGCGATATGCAGCTTGAAGTGCGTGAAGGTATGCGAAAACGGCGTCAGCGCAGTGTAACCGTCGGACTCGCCAAAGGCTTCGGCGGCTTGCTGCAACCGGGTGACGAAAGCGTTGCCCGACACATCGAGTTCGGGCAGCGACAGCAAACCGCCCCAGATGCCGGAGTCCGGTCGCTGCTCCAGCAAGACCTGGTTGCGATGAACCAGCACCAGCATCGCGGTGCTTTTTTCCGGCACGGCTTTCTTCGGTTTCCTGACCGGCAATTCCCCGGTCCGCCCCTGTTGCCGCGCCAGGCAGCGAGCCGCAAACGGGCAGGCTGCGCAATCGGGCTTGCCGCGCGTGCAGAGCGTCGCGCCCAAATCCATCAAGCCTTGTGTGTAGGCTTCGAGGTCACGCTCGGGCAGCAAGGCTTCGGCGCGTTGCCACATGGCGTTTTCCACCGCCTTGTCGCCCGGAAAACCATCGATGGCAAAGACGCGCGCGAACACGCGCTTGACGTTGCCATCCATGATGGCAGCACGCGCGCCATAGGAAAATGCCGCGATCGCCGCGGCTGTGGAGCGCCCTATGCCGGGCAGCTCGGCCAGTTGCCCAGGGTCGGAAGGAAAGCGCCCGCCGTGGCGCGCCATCACCTCCCTGGCGCACTGGTGCAGGTTGCGCGCGCGCGAGTAATAGCCCAGCCCGCTCCAGAGCGCCATCACGTCCTCGCTCGGTGCCACTGCCAGGCTGGCGCAATCGGGGAAGCGTTCGAGAAAGCGCCGGTAGTATGGGATGACAGCCGACACCTGGGTCTGCTGTAGCATGATTTCCGACAGCCAGACACGGTAGGCATCGCGCGTGTTTTGCCAGGGCAGGCTGTGCCGCCCGTGGCGTTTTTGCCAGGCGATCAGTTCGGCGGAAAATCCTGGGTCGGCCAGGGCCGGATCGGCATCCGGCCGTGCCTGTTGCACACGCTTCAAGCTAACACCCCATTCAAGCCGCGACGCGCAAGGGATTGAGCTTGGTGCCTATGGTCTTCTTCAATTCTTCTTCAAGCGTGAGCAAGACTTTCTTTTGCGCTTCCAGATCGGCCTGCATCTGTTCGAACGCGGTCACTTTCTCTTCCAGGCTTTCTGTTGCGATGTGGATGCGCTCGATCGACTGGCGGCGACGCTTCAATTGCGCCTTGTGCTCGGAAATCTGCGCTTCCAGCGGCGCCATCACCACCTTGAGCCAGGCTTCGACATCGCGGTTGGCTTGCAAAAAGCTTTGCTTGACGCGTGAGGCGATCGAATCGAAGAATTTTTGCATCAAGACCACCTTGGGCGCCGTCATCACCGTCATTGCGCCGAACTGCTTGTGGTAGATGCTCTCGATCATCGCGATTTCCTTGCGATATTTCTCAAGCGAAAACGGCATCGGCGTCGATAGCGCCAGGCCGTGCTCGGTGGAAAACTTGCGGTACATCACGGTCATCATTTCCGTGATCTCCTCGGTCTTCTGGCCCGAGGCGCGTAAATTTCCCTGAACCTCGGCAAAGAAATTCTTGACCGCGGAAAGCAGACCGGCCGAGAACTTGCTTTCACTCATCGTGTCGCGCGTGCGGCGGATTTCTTCCTTGAGAATGCTCATGCCGAGATTGGTGAACACCTCGTTGGAGAGTTTGGTGAAGACTGCGCGCGTGCCTTGCAGCTTCAAGAGGCTGGCGTCGAATTCTTTTTTCTCGATGTCGATGCGCTTCATCATGTGCTCGACAATATTGTTGTTCTTGCCGCGCAGGCTTTTCAATTCGACCAATTGCTCGACCACGTTGCGCATGCGCGAATTGAGCAGCTTCTGCTTCGAGGCGGTCAGCTCGACGATTTCGGCAGCCAGTTGGCGCCGGATGATCTGCTGCTTGGCCGGAATCAACTGCGAAGACAGTGCCGTTTCGAGTTCGGGCAGGCGGCTCTTGTCGAGCAGGGCATGGTCGTTGTTGATCTTGGCAACCAGGCCCTTCTGCGCCGACACCGGGAACACCAGGTCTTCGGTCAGGTTGAGGTTATGCGCGACGCTGGCAACTTGCTGCGCGATCTGGCTTTCGACCTCTTGCGAGGAACGCAATTCGTCCCACATCGAGTCGATCTTGTTCAGCACCACCAGGCGCGCCGCGCCGGTGCCGCCGATGTGCTGGCGCCAGACTTCGATGTCGCTCTTAGTCACGCCGGTGTCGGCCGCCAGGATGAACAGCACGGCGTGCGCATTGGGAATCAGGTTCAACGTCAGTTCAGGCTCGGTGCCGATGGCGTTCAAGCCCGGCGTATCGACGATGACCAAGCCCTGCTTCAACAGCGGATGCGGGAAATTCACGATGGCATGGCGCCATTGCGATACTTCGACCAGGCCATTGTCGTCGGTGGCAAGCGCGATATCGGGGTCGTCTTCGTTGTACAGCCCAAGCCGGCGCGCTTCATCGACCGAGACGCGCTTGGTCAGGCTGACCTGCTTGAAGGCTTCGAGCATGCCGTCGCCGGAATTGATGTCGAGCGGCAGCACGGTCCAGGCGCCGCTTTGCTCCTTGAATTCAGTGGTCGATTGCGATTGCGCGCGCGTTTCGATCGGCAAGAGGCGGATCGAAGGCGGAAAGGTTTCGTCGTAGAGCAGTTCGGTCGGGCACATCGTGGTGCGGCCGGCCGAGGAAGGCAGGATGCGCTGGCCGTAGTCGGCGAAGAAGATCGCGTTGATCAACTCCGACTTGCCGCGCGAGAATTCGGCGACGAAGGCAATGGTGAGCTTGTCCTCGACCAGGCGCGCGATGGCGCGGGCAAAACGCTGGTCACTGGCGGCATCTCCAAGTTCAGCCGTTGCCACCTCGCGGCGATAGCGGTCGAGCGCAGACATGACATCGCTGCGCCAATTGCTGTATTCCTGGAAATTCTGAACCAGATTGCTCACTTTTTTCCTATCCTCCAAGCCGAAGATGCCGAGAGTTTCATGCTGTTAACATCCTAACACTAACACTTGCGGTTACTTTTGACAATTTACGCAGTAGAAAGTCGAGCGCTGCCCCTGCTTGATTTGGCGGATTTCCGCGCCACAAACCCGGCACGGCTGGCCGCCACGGTCATAGACGAAGTAATTTTGCTGAAAATAGCCCGATTGGCCGTTAACGGCAATGAAATCGCGCAGCGTACTGCCGCCCTGCTCGATGGCCGCACTCAAGATCGCGCGAATGGCTTTCTCCAGCTTTTCGTAGCGCGCCAAGCCTATTTTGTGCGCCGGCAGTTTCGGGTTGATGCCGGCACAAAACAAGGCTTCGGAGGCATAGATGTTGCCCACGCCGACCACGATATCCCCGGCCAGCAAGACTTGCTTGATCGCCATGTTGCGCTTTCGCGTCATACGATATAGCAATTTTGCCGAAAAACCATCCTCCAAAGGCTCGACGCCCAGCCCGCGCAACAGCAGATGGCTTTCCACCTCGCCATCCTCCCTGGCATGCCATAGCACCGCACCAAAGCGGCGCGGGTCATTCATGCGCAGCAATTGCTGCCCGAGCAGCATGTCGAAATGGTCATGCTTCTTGACCTCCACCCCAAGGGGCAGCACGCGCAAGTGGCCCGACATGCCGAGGTGGATGATGAGCGTGCCGTGGTCGAAATTGATCAGCAGGTATTTACCGCGCCGCCCCACGCTCTTGACCACGCGGCCACGCAAAATCTCTTCCAGGCCAGCCGGAAACGGCCAGCGCAAACCCGCGTGGCGCAGCGCAACGCCGGTGACCTTGCGTTCGCGCAGATGCGGCTCGACGCCGCGGCGCGTAACTTCAACCTCGGGCAATTCAGGCATGACAACTCCGCTTCATTTTCTTCATTATTTACAAAATCCTACAAATTACCGGAACAGGGCCGTGGCGGGCCGCCCCATGCGGCCATTGAAGGGCGTAGAATCGGTCATTATGCATACTGCCGGAAACAGGTTTAGGAAACAGTCTTGAACAAAGTCTTGGAAAAAGCTTCTGTCATTGTAACGCTGTCGCTGCTGCTCTCAGCCTGCGCAGGCATGCACGGTTCGCACACTTCGGACACGGCAAACGCGCCCGAGGCCATGCAGAACCCGCTCGCGGCCCAGGCGCTGCCCGCACCGGAAACCGACGATGCGCCGGTCGCGGCCGACGCCGCCGGCCTGCCCGCAATACCGCTGACGGGCCATCTGATGTATCTCTACATGGCCTCGGAAATCGCGTTCCAGCGCGGCGACTGGGAGTCTGCCTTCCGCACCATGGAATTGCTGGCGCGCCAGACGCACGATCCGCGGCTGGCCCAGCGCTCCTTTGAATTCGCCTGGCTGGCGCGCCAGCCGGAAGCGGCCTTGAATGCGGCTAAGCTGTGGCGCGCGCTGGCCCCGCATTCCGAAGAGGCAATGCAGAATTACCTCAATGCCGTCGTCCTGACCGACGAACTGGACGAAGCGCAAACGGTATTCGAGCGCGGCCTGCGCGAAGAGCCGGCGGCCTCGCGCGGCAACATGATCTTCCAGATCCAGCGCCTCCTGGCCCACGCCAAGGACAAGGATGCGGCTTTCACCGTGTTGCAGGCCGTGCTTGCACCCTACCCGGACATGGTCGAAACCCACCTCGCCCTGGCTTATGGCGCCTACGCCAAGGGAGACAATCAAAAGGCGCAGGATGAGGCGCAGATGGCCTTGAAGGCCAAGCCCGATTCGCAGCAGGCGGCGCTGATCATCGCCCAGGTCAACCCCGACCGCGAAGCGGCGATGAAATTCCTGGCCCATTTCATCGCAGGCCATCCGGCGGCCAAGGAATTGCGCGTCGCCTATGCGCGCGGCCTGGTCGAGCAAAAGCGCTACAAGGAAGCCCAGCGCGAACTCGCTACGCTGCTGAAGGGCGATCCGCAAAACCTGGCGGTCCTTTACATGCTGGGCATACTCGAAGCGCAAAACAACGACAACAAGGCAGCCGAACGGCATCTTTCCACTTTCATCGAAGTGCTGTCGAACCGGCCCGGCGAAGACCATGATGCGACTTCGGCCCTGCAACTGCTGTCGCAGATCGCCGAAGAGCGCAAGGATTACGAAGCGGCGCTGCATTGGCTCGACATGATCGATGCGCCCGACGCCCATATCGGCGTGGAAATCCGCCGCGCCGGGATTTTCGCGCGCAAGGGCAATCTCGATGGCGCGCGCAAGGTGCTGGCCGATCTGGCGCCGGAAGACCAGACCCAGCAAATCCAGGTCATTGCCGCCGAAGCGCAGATTCTGCGCGAAGCCAATCGGGCGCCCGAAGCCATGACGGTGCTGGAACGCGGCATCCAGCGTTTCCCCGACAACACGGATCTGCTGTACGACTACGCGATGGATGCCGAGAAGGCCAACCAGCTCGACGTCTGCGAATCCACGCTGCGCAAGATCATTGCGCTGGCACCGGACAATCAGCAAGCCTATAACGCGCTGGGCTATACCTTTGCCGAACGCAACATGCGCTTGGACGAAGCCTATACGCTGGTGCAAACCGCCTTGAAGCTCGCGCCGGACGATCCTTTCATCATCGACAGCATGGGCTGGGTGCAATTCCGCCTGGGCCGCTTGAAGGAAGCCGAAGAACTGTTGCGCCGCGCCTATTCGATACGCCCCGACCCGGAAATCGCCGTGCACCTGGGCGAAGTGCTCTGGGTCAAGGGCCAGAAAGCCGATGCCCACAGGCTGTGGCGCGAAGTCGGCAGCAAGGACCCCGACAACGATGCCCTGAAGAGCACGCTGGCCCGCCTGCACGTCAGCCTCTAGCCCCATGATGAAATCTTTGCTGCGCAATGCCTTGCGCGTCGCCACTGCCTTGTTCTTCGCTGCTCTGGCCGGCTGTCAGACCGTACCTACGACGCCCGCCGGGCCGGCTTTGACTTACCGCGAAGCGATCGACATCGATGGCCGCTTCACGACCCAATATGAGCAGAACGGCAAGCCGCAATCGGTCAGCGGCAGCTTCGAGTGGAGCCAGTCGCCGCAAAAAACTGTCGTGACCCTGCTCTCGCCGCTGGGCCAGACGGTTGCCACGATTACCGCCACGGCGCAAGGCGCCACGCTGACCCAGGCCGACCGGCCGCCCAAAAGCGCGCCCGACGTCGATGCGCTGTTTTCCGAAACGCTGGGCTGGCCCCTGCCGGTGTCGAACCTGCGCAACTGGATGCAGGGCCAGGTGACCGACGACCGCGGCCGCCACATCGGTGCCACGCCGCAAACGGTCAATACCATCGATACCGCCGACGGTTGGCGCCTGCAATACGTGAGCTGGCAGGACAACGACACAGGTGGTCCCAGCATCCCCAAACGCATCGACATGGAGCGCGACACCTCTTACGCCGGCCGCGTGCAAATGCGCCTGGTGATTTCGAACTGGCAGCCGCATTGAGCCGCGCATTGATCCTGTCCTGATGAAAACCTCATTGCACGATTGCCCGGCGCCGGCCAAGCTCAATCTGTTCCTCCACGTGACCGGGCGCCGGCCCGATGGTTATCACCTGTTGCAAACGGTGTTCCAGTTGCTCGACCACGGCGACACCTTGCACTTCGATTTGCGCGAAGACGGCGCCATCCGCCGCACGACCGAGGTGCCCGGCGTGCCCGAAGCAAGCGATTTGATCGTGCGCGCGGCCACGCTTTTGCAGCAGGCTGCCTTGGAACGCTTCCAGAATCGCAAATTCGGCGCCGACATCGCCATCACAAAGCGGCTGCCGATGGGCGGCGGCCTGGGCGGCGGCTCGTCCGATGCGGCCACGACGCTGATGGCCTTGAACAAGCTCTGGGAAGTGGGGCTGGCGCGACGGGAATTGATGGCGCTGGGGCTGCAACTGGGTGCCGACGTGCCGTTTTTTATCTTCGGCAGCAACGCCTTCGCCGAAGGGGTGGGGGAAGAATTGCAGGCTGTGGCCACGCCGGCAACATGGTATGTGGTGCTGGAGCCGGGCGTCAGCGTTCCGACTGCGGCAATATTTTCCGCGCCGGATTTGACAAGGGACACGAAGCCCGTCATAATATCGGACTTTCTCGGAGCTGCAATTGGTTTCGGGGGAAATGATCTGCAAAGCGTGGCATGCAAGCTGTTTCCGCCTGTTGCCCAAGCCCTCGAATGGTTGGGCCAGTTTGGCAACGCAAGGATGACCGGGTCGGGCGCATGCGTGTTCTGCGATGTCGGCAGCGAAAGCCGGGCTGATTATGTGCTGGGCAAGCTGCAGCTTTCAGGACAGCGCTGGACGGCGTGGAAAGCAAAAGCGCTGGCGCGGCACCCGATGGCCGATTTGCAGTAGGTTTTAAAAGAATTCAAGAATTCGTTTGACGCAGGCAGGACGAGAAGTCATCGCCGCAAGTCGTCAAACAGCAGGTTGCGTAGGGGAATCGCCAAGCTGGTTAAGGCACTGGATTTTGATTCCAGCATTCCAAGGTTCGAATCCTTGTTCCCCTGCCATTTAATTCGGTATGCGCCCAATCAAGGGTATTGCGGTGATACCAGTTTGCAAGAATGTAGCCGCAGGCAATACGCGCTTTCGGGCTACGTCGCAAGAAGCCAACAATAGGCTCACAAATGAAGCCGCCAATACCAGACTATGTTAACGTAGTCTTGTATTGGCGGCTTTTTGAGCCTTGTGGCGCTGTAAACTTATTGATCTTTTAACGACTGCACCCAGGGGTTCCCATGGCACTCGACAACATGATGGTTTTCACCGGGAATGCGAACCCCGAGCTCGCGGCCGGCGTTGTCAAGCAATTGGGCCTGTCGCTCGGCAAGGCCAACGTCACGAAATTCTCCGACGGCGAAGTCGCAGTCGAGATCAATGAAAACGTGCGCGGCAAGGACGTGTTCGTCCTGCAATCGACTTGCGCGCCGACCAACGACAACCTGATGGAATTGATGCTGATGGTCGACGCCTTGAAGCGCGCCTCGGCCGGCCGCATCACCGCCGCGATTCCCTACTACGGCTATGCGCGCCAGGACCGCCGTCCGCGTTCGGCCCGCGTGGCGATCTCGGCCAAGGTCGTGGCCAACATGTTGCAGGAAGCCGGTGTCGAACGCGTCTTGATCATGGACTTGCACGCCGACCAGATCCAGGGCTTCTTCGATATTCCGGTCGACAATATCTATGCCTCGCCCATCCTGTTGGGCGATCTGGTGAGCAAGAGCTATGACGATTTGCTCGTGGTGTCGCCCGACGTCGGCGGTGTGGTGCGCGCGCGTGCCTTGGCCAAGCGCCTGAACTGCGACCTGGCCATCATCGACAAACGCCGTCCCAAGGCCAACGTGTCGGAAGTGATGAACATCATCGGTGAAGTCGAAGGCCGCAACTGCGTGATCATGGACGACATGGTCGACACCGCCGGCACCTTGACCAAGGCCGCAGAAGTGCTGAAGGAACGCGGCGCCAAGAAGGTGGTTGCGTATTGTACGCACCCGGTGCTGTCGGGCCCGGCGATCGAGCGCATCTCGAATTCGCCGCTGGACGAACTGGTGGTGACGAACACCATCCCGCTGTCGGATGCCGCCCGCGCCTGCAGCAAGATCCGCCAATTGTCGTGCGCGGAATTGCTGGCCGAGACCTTCAAACGCATCAGCAAAGGCGATTCTGTGATGTCGCTGTTTGCCGATTAAAGAACCGTTGGGCCGGAGCGATCCGGCTCAAAGCGGGCGTGGCGCGAGCCGCGCCTTTTTAGTGTCCCCTGGTCGCGGGGGAACACAACCGCAAGCAATCAAGCTTGCATTTTTGGAGCACAACATGAAAGTAGTAGCATTTCCGCGCAAAGAGCAGGGGTCCGGAGCGAGCCGCCGCCTGCGTACTGCCGGCCAGACCCCTGGCATCGTCTATGGCGGCACCACTGCCCCCATCAATATCGCGCTCGACCACAACGCGTTGTACCACGCGCTGAAGAAGGAAGCCTTCCACTCGTCCATCCTCGACCTCGAAATCGAAGGCAAGACCGAGCAAGTCCTGCTGCGCGACTTCCAACTGCACGCCTACAAGCAACTCGTGCTGCACGTCGACTTCCAACGCGTCGATGCCTCGCAAAAGATCCACGTCAAGGTGCCGCTGCACTTCGTCAACGCCGACGTGTCGCCGGCCGTCAAGCTGCACAGCGCCGTGATCGGCCACGTGCTGTCCGACCTGGACATCAGCTGCCTGCCCAAGGACCTGCCCGAGTTCGTGCAAGTCGACCTGGCCAACCTCGATGTCGGCCAATCGATCCACGTCAACGACCTCAAGCTGCCCGCCGGCGTCACCGTCGTGGCCCACGGCGAGAACCCGACCGTTGCCACCGCATCGATCCCGGCCGGCAAAGTGGAAGCCGAAGCTGAAGCCGCTGCTGCCGCAGCCGCCCCTGCCGCTGCCACTCCTGCTGCCCCTGCCGCACCGAAGAAGTAATCGGTCGTCAGCGCCACGAAACCCGCCTTCGGGCGGGTTTTTTTATGGCGCATTGAATGTTCCATGAAATGCGCCATAATCGTCGTTTGCAATCGAATCGCCTGGAACCTGTTTCAAAATGAACAGGGCCGGGCGCCGCGACGAAGACAGTACGGCTGTACGGCTAGAAGCGGCAACAACGCCCTGCTCATCTTGAAACAGGTTCCCATGTCTATACGCCTCATCGTCGGGCTGGGCAATCCCGGCCCGGAATACGAACTGACCCGCCACAACGCCGGCTTCTGGCTGGTCGATAACATCGCCAACGGAATAGGCCGCTGCCATCTGCAGCGCGAAGCGAAATTGAATGCCTTGCTCGGCAAGACAAAAATCGCCGGCAACGAAGTCTGGCTGCTGGAACCGCAAACCTACATAAACCGTTCGGGCCAGTCGGTAGGCGGCCTGGCGCGCTTTTACAAGATCGCGCCGGAAGACATACTCGTGGTGCATGATGAACTCGACCTGGCGCCCGGCGTGGCGCGCATCAAGAAGGGTGGATCTTCGGGCGGGCACAACGGCCTGAAGGACATCACGGCGGCGCTCGGCACCCAGGAATACTGGCGCGCGCGCATCGGCATCGGCCATCCGCGTACCTTGAACCTGCAGCAAGGCGTGGCCGACTTCGTGCTGCATCGCCCGCGCAAGGAGGAATTCCCCTTGATCGAACAAGCCATCGAGCGCACGCTGGAGGTGATCCCCATGCTGTGCGAAGGCAAGTTCGACGCGGCAATCATGCAATTGCATACGGCCAAATGAGCGCACTTGAGGTACGCGCCGGCCCCAAGGCGCTGGTGCATATCAAGGCGCACGGCTTGCGCGCGATGGATGTCGCCGCCATTCCCGCGGCGGCGGGCGGCCCCAAGGGCTTGATCCTGCAAGCACTCGATCAATGGGTCTTCGGCACCTGGCTACCCGCTGCACCGCGCGCGCGCAGCCTGATCGGCGCCTCCATCGGCGCCTGGCGCATGGCTGCGGCCTGCCATGCCGACCCCGCAGCGGCATTCAAGCGCCTGGGCGACTGCTATGCCGGGCAGCGCTACCCAAAGAACCCCTCGCCCGAGCTGATCCGCGACATGTGCTTGCAGTTGCTGGCCGATTTCATGGGCGGGCACGAGGCGGAAATCCTCGGCAATGCGCAATATCGTCTGCACATCCTGGCTGCGCGCGGCTTGGGTCTGCTGCAAGCGCCTCGGAGCAAAACGACCGTGGCACTCGGCTTTGCCGGCGCCACGCTGTCGAACACACTTTCGCGCAAGCGCCTGGCACAACATCTCGAGCGCGTCGTCGTCAGCGACACGCGCGACGAGTTGGCATGGATCGGGCCCGGCTTCGACGAATTCACCACCCGTCACACCGCGCTGACAGCAGGCAATCTGGCAGCGGCCCTGCTGTCTTCGGGCACGCTGCCGATGGTGATGCCGCCGGTCGCGGCAATTCCCGGCGCACCGCAAGGCACCTATTGGGACGGCGGCTTGATCGATTACCACCTGTCCTTCCCCTATCACAGGCTGCACAGCGATACCACGCCGGGACTGGTGCTCTATCCGCATTTCGGGCCGCGCATCGTGCCGGGCTGGCTCGACAAGGTCATGCCCTGGCGTCATGGCCTGCCCGCAGCGCGCCGCGATTGGTATGACAACCTCGTGCTGCTCTCACCCTCGCCCGCTTTCCTGGCCCGGCTGCCGCGCGGCAAACTGCTCGACCGCAAGGATTTCCATCACTACGGTCTGGATCACGACACGCGCATCCGCGATTGGCAGCAGGCCATCGGCCAGGCGCAGCAGTTGCGCGACGAGTTTGCGGCTTTCGTCGAGCACACGGACATCAACAAAATTCTACCGCTGTAGCAGGCCGCTGAAAAACGTAGCGAGCGGGCCGAGGTCGGGGTTGAGGAGCGCACGCGTACGTTAGTACGCAGAGCACCGCAAACCCTGAGATCGGTTCGCGCAGTAGTTTTTCAGCGGCCTGCGGCCCTCAGGCGAAGCCGTCTCCCAGGAAATCGCTGTCCCTCGCCCGCGCCGGCGCGACCAGCGGCAAATCGAGCGTGAAGGTCGACCCTTCGCCTTCGACGCTTTGCACGAGGATCTGCCCGTCCAGTATCGACGTGACGATGTTGTAGCTGATGGAGAGGCCCAGGCCGCTGCCGCCCTGCCCCATCTTGGTGGTGAAGAAGGGGTCGAAGATGCGCTTCAAGTGCTCTTCCTTGATCCCCACGCCGTCGTCCTTGAAGCGAATGTGCACGCGCGACCCGGCGGTAGGCCTGGCCCAGAGCACGATGCGCCCGCCCTTGCGGTCTTCGAATGCATGCAACAGCGCATTATTGATGAAGTTGCTGATGACCTGGCCCAGCGGGCCGGGATAGCTGTCCATCACGATGCCATCCGGCACGTCGAATTCCACCACGTGCCCTGAGCGTTTCACCTGATTCTTCACCGTCGCGACGATCTCGTGGCAGACCTGCTGCAGATCAAAGCTGCGCCGCTGCGCCGTGGTCTGGTCGACCGCCACCTGCTTGAAGCTTTGTACCAGGTCGGCGGCATTGTTCAGGCCGCGCATGATCAGGGTCGAGGCCTCATGCGATTGGGCCAGGTAGGTGTCCAGATCGGTGCGCCTGATGGAACCCTGCTTCAGGCTTTTCGTCAATTCATCGGTCTTGGCCAGCATGGTGGACGTCATCATCAGGCTGTTGCCGATGGGCGTGTTCAACTCATGCGCCACACCGGCCACGAGCGAACCGAGCGCGGCCAGCTTCTCGCGCGAGACCAGTTGTTCCTGCGTGTCCTTCAGGCGGCGATAGGCTTCGGCGTTATCCAGCGCAATCGCGCCGTAGGCGCACAAGGTACGAAAGATCAGGCGCTCGCGCTCGGCATAGGCAAAACGGCGCATCGATTGCACCGTCATCACCCCCAGCGTCCGCTCGCCGATCGACAAGGGCGCGAACAAGGCGCTTTGCGTCACGAGCGTATCGGGCATGTAGTTCGGCAACAGCTCGAGCCCGCCCCAATCGGCCAGTATCTCGCGCCGTTCGCGCACGCAGCGCGCAGAGACGGCATCGGGGTCGTCGATGGGAACCCGGTGCCGCGCCAGGGGCCTGCCTTCCTCGATGCCGAAGATCAGGTCGAGAACCGCGCCGTCCTCGGCGCAAAGATAAATCGCGAAATCGTTGACTTCGAGCAGGCCATGCACGTGCTGGTTCAGCGTCTCGAACACGGCCTGCGTATCGAGGTGCGCAGTAATCTCGCGCCCGATGACGGAGAGGCGCTCCAGCGTGGCGCTGGTCTGATGCAGCAGTTCGGCGCGTTTGGCTTCGGCTGCGGCCAGTTCGCGCAGGTATTCGCCTTCGGCCTTGGCGCGCTCGGTCTGGTACATCACCTGCATCGCCACGGCGCGGTTGGTTGCCGCCTGTCCATGGGTTTTCTCGCGCGCGGCAATCCCCTGCAATGCCATGGCATAGGCGTGCCGGAAGTCGCCCAGATTGGCATATTCGCGGGAGAGCGCGTCGAACAACTCGCTCGGCACGGTGTAGCCGGCAATAGTCTGTGCCACCTGCAGCGCCAGTTGCAGGTAGTGCAGCGGCGTGTTGCGGTCCAGCGTCGACACCGGGTGGCGCTCGCGTATGCTCGCCAGCACCTTCAAGGCCTCAATCTGGCGCGAGGCATCGCCCTGCTCCTCGGCCAGCGTCAATGCCGCATGCGCGGCCTGCAAGGCATCTTCAGGCTGCTGCAGGTAGGACAGGGCATGCGCCTGGCCGCGCTGCGAGTCGATCTGGAAATCGGTCTGGCGCAAGGCGGCAGCGCGCTCGCCCAAATGACGGAACGTGTCGAGCGCCTCCTGGTAATCCTCGCGATCGAGCGCCAGGTCGCCCATGTATTGCAAGGCGATGGCATAGGTGCGCGAAGCGGACAGTGGTGCCAGCGTGTCGAGCGCTTCCTTGAGCATGTCCTGCGCCGCATCGAGCCGCCCGGCGTAGCGCAAGGTCTGCGCCATGTGCATCAGGCAGGCGCCGATGCTGCGCGGCCAGCCCGTCGGCCGTGCGATATCGAGGCCGCGCCGGGTCCATTCGAGTGCAACGCCGTGGTCGTTCAGGCGATCAAAACCTTCGGCGATATTGGTGGCGGCAATGATGGCGGTGCGGACCTGGCCCGTTGCCATGGCCTCGTCGAACAAGCGCATCAGATAGGTCGCCGCATCGCCGAATTCGCTTGAGGAGTGGGCAAACATGCCCAAGACATCATTGCGCCAGGCGAGGTAGGCCGGATGGAGGATCTGCGGCTCGGCGCGGAACTGCGCGCCCCAGCGTTCGTCAGCCGCCCGCAGATTGCGCAGCACGGCCCAGCGCACCACGGCGGCTTGCGCGATGCCCGCCCGGACCGGATCGCCGCCGGCCAGAGCGGCGGCCTCCGTCGCGCCGAGCTCGATATCGCACAAATCGAGCCGCCCCTTGTCGACCGCGATCCAGGCCAGCTGCCAGTGGGCATCGGCGCAGCCAAGCTGGTCGTCGAGGCTGCGGAACCGCTCCAGCGCCTGCAATACCATGGGCTCGGCCTGCGTCAGGCGCGCAAACAGCCACTCCGCCTCGCCGCGCACCAGGAGGATGCGCGCTTCGATCCGTTCCTGTTGTTGCTGTGGCAGTGCAGCAGTCTTGAGCAGGCCCTCGATTTCTTCGGTCAATTGGAGCGCACGGCGCGTATCGCGTTGCCGCAGATACCAGGCCAGCGGCACGAGCAGCGCCAGGCGATTGGCGCCAGCCGAAGTCTCGAGCTCAGCTTCGAGCCGCGTGACGTCCTCATTCCGCGCAAATTTCTCCATGTCCATGTCTTGCTTCGCCGTGTTGCTGCCGGCTTCCATGTTTGACCGATCAATGCTACCGCAAAAAGGCGCTCCGGCTCCATTTTGCGGGAAAACAAGCCGGCCCAAGGTTACAATGGCGGAATAGCGTTTATCGGGAAAGTCGTGTGGCAATGCCGGCTTTCTTGACGAATTAACATGCATCGTGCCGCGCCTGCGCCGGCAGCATCCAACCAGTAAACGAGAAAGCTTTCCATGAGTCTCCAATGCGGCATCGTCGGCTTGCCCAACGTCGGCAAATCCACCCTGTTCAATGCCCTGACCAAGGCCGGCATCCCGGCCGAGAACTATCCCTTCTGCACCATCGAGCCCAACGTCGGCATCGTTGAAGTGCCCGATCCGCGCATGGGCGCGCTGGCCGATATCGTCAAACCGCAAAAGATCGTGCCGACCACGGTCGAATTCGTCGACATCGCCGGCCTGGTGGCGGGTGCATCCAAGGGCGAAGGCCTGGGCAACCAGTTCCTCGCCCACATCCGCGAAACCGATGCCATCGTCAACGTGGTGCGCTGCTTCGAAGACCCGAACGTGATCCACGTTGCCGGCCGCATCAATCCGCTGGACGACATCGAAGTGATCCAGACCGAACTGGCATTGGCCGACATGGCGGCCGTGGAAAAAGCGATACACCGCGAAAACAAGAAGGCGCGCTCGGGCGACAAGGACGCCGCCAAGCTGGTGGCGCTGTTGGAGCGCATCGTGCCGCATCTCGACAAGGCCGAGCCGGTGCGTGCGCTGGGCCTCGATGCCGAGGAAATGGCCCTGATCAAGCCGCTATGCCTGATCACCGCCAAGCCCGCGATGTATGTGGCCAATGTTTCAGACCACGGTTTCAAGGACAATCCCCTGCTCGACCAGCTGACCACCTTTGCCAAGGCGCAAAATGCGCCCGTGGTGGCGATCTGCGCCGCGATCGAATCGGAAATCGCCGATCTCGACGACGCCGACAAGACCGATTTCCTGGCCGACATGGGCATGGAAGAACCGGGCTTGAACCGCCTGATCCGTGCCGGCTATGACTTGCTCGGCCTGCAGACCTACTTCACCGCCGGCGTCAAGGAAGTGCGCGCCTGGACCATTCATAAAGGCGACACCGCCCCGCAAGCCGCTGGCGTGATCCACACCGACTTCGAACGCGGTTTCATCCGCGCCCAGACCATTTCCTATGACGACTTCATCGCCTACAAGGGCGAGCATGGCGCCAAGGAAGCCGGCAAGATGCGTGCGGAAGGCAAGGAGTACGTGGTCAAGGATGGCGATGTACTGAACTTCCTGTTCAACGTGTGAATTTTCGCAGGACAGCCCGTGCCGACCTTAAGCGCCCTCACGCTTTACCCCATCAAATCCTGTGCCGGCATTGCGCTGACGCAGGCCGAGGTGACGCAATACGGCCTGGCATACGGCGGCGTGCGCGACCGCGAATGGATGGCGGTCGATCCTGAGGGCAATCTGCTGACGCAGCGCGAGCATCCGGCCATGGCCCTGATCGTGCCGCGCATCGTGGGCGACATGCTCGAATTGCGCGCGCCGCAATTGCCCGTGCTGCGCCTGCCCATCGATAGCGCATCGCTTGCGCATGCCGCCACTATGGACGTACGCGTGTGGGACGACGTGGTGCCGGCCTGGGATTGCGGCTTTGATGCGGCAGAATGGTTTTCGCGCGCGGTCGGCACGCCCTGCCGATTGGCGCGTTTTCACGCCCAAGGGCGGCGCCTGGCCAGCAACAAATGGACCGGCGCGCGTGAGGTGCCGACGCTTTTTTCCGACGGCTTCCCCATGCTGGTGATTTCCGAGGCATCGCTGGCCGACCTCAATCACAGGCTGGCCGCGCAAGGCCGCGCCGCGCTGCCGATGAACCGCTTCCGACCCAATCTCGTGATCGACGGCATTGAAGCCTACGAAGAAGACTATGCCGCGACGATTCGACTGGGCGCAGCCTGCCTGCAGCCGGTCAAGCCGTGTGCGCGCTGCCCCATGCCCTCGATCGACCAGGAAACCGGCCGCTTCGGCCCCGACCCGCTCGACATCCTGCAAACCTACCGCGCCAACCCGCTGGTAGACGGCGGCCTGACCTTCGGCATGAACGCCATCCTGATCGAGGGAGAGCATACTCTCGTGCGCGTCGGGCAGGATGCGGAAGTCGAGTTCGCGTTCTGAGATGGACCAGCACGCCGAGAGCGAGCGGCTGCGGCACCAGTTGGCACAATTGCTGGCCGAGGCGCGGCGCAACGAAGAGATCCTGCGCCGGCACCAGCAAATCGACCTGGGCTTCATCGGCGCGAGCAGTTTCCTGGAATTGATCGACAACGTCTTCGAGGCCCTGGCAGCCCCCTCCAGGCTCGACGTCGTGACCCTGGCGCTGATCGACGGCGACTATGAAATCCGCCGCATCCTGCAAGACATGGGCGCTTCGCTGGACGACTTTCCCAATCTGCTGTTTTTCGACGACGCGGCAGCGCTGGGCGAGCTGCAGGATTTGCGGCGCCCCGATCTTGGGCCGTTCGCACTTGACAGCATGGCATGCGCATTCCCGGAGCAGGTCCTGACCCCGACTTGCGTTGCGCTCCTGCCGCTGCGCCGGCAACAAAGGCTGCTGGGTTTGCTTGGATTGGGCAGCTGCGAAGAGGGCCGCTTCGTGCCGGGCATGGCGACCGATTTTCTTGAGCACATGGCGGCCATCGTCGCGGTCTGTCTGGAAAACGTGCTCAACATCGAACGCTTGAAGCACCTCGGCCTGACGGACCCATTGACGGGCGTGAACAACCGGCGCTACGTCGAGACGCGTTTGATCGAGGAAGTGGGCCGCAGCCGACGCCATGCCGGGTCGCTCTCTTGCCTCTATCTCGACATCGATCATTTCAAGAAGATCAACGACGCCTTCGGCCACCAGTGCGGCGACGAAGTCTTGCGCGAGGCGGCCATGCGCATCAAGGCCGAACTGCGCCTGTCCGATACGCTTGGGCGCCACGGCGGCGAGGAATTCATCGCGCTCTTGCCCGATACGCCGCTGGCACAAGCGGTGAGCGTGGCCGAACGCATACGCGCCGGCATTGGCGAGAAACCTTTCGTTTTTGCCGGCGAGGAGAGGCAGGTGACGATCTCGATCGGCGTTGCCAGCCTTGGTACGCACCTGTCGGATCCGCAGGTGGAAGCGGCCGGGCAGCGGCTGGTGGCCGATGCCGACCACGCGCTTTACCGCGCGAAAGCCAACGGGCGCAACCGTGTGGAAATGTTCAAGGCTTAAGCCTTGGATTCGGCCTGCAATTTCTCGTACTTGGCCTGCAGCTCTTCCTTGCTTTCACGCCATTCCGGGTTGAAGGGAATGCACGCTACAGGGCACACCTGCTGGCATTGCGGCTCGTTGAAGTGCCCAACGCACTCGGTGCACTTGTTGGGGTCGATCTCGTAGATTTCCGGCCCCATGTAAATCGCATCATTGGGGCACTCGGGTTCGCAGACGTCGCAGTTGATGCAGTCGTCGGTAATCATCAGCGCCATACTGCTACCTCGTTACTCCTGCCCTGCGGCGATTTTCTTCTTGAGCCAGTTTTCCACCGAAGGAAACACGAACTTGGAGACGTCGCCGCCCAAGACTGCAATCTCGCGCACGATGGTGCCGGAAATGAACTGGTATTGATCCGAAGGCGTCAGGAACAAGGTTTCGACGTCGGGCAGCAGATAGCGGTTCATGCCGGCCATCTGGAATTCGTATTCGAAGTCGGACACGGCGCGCAGGCCGCGCACGATCACGCGCGCATCATGTTCGCGCACGAAATCCTTGAGCAGGCCGGAAAAGCTTTTCACCAGCACGTTGGGATAATGCCCCAGCACTTCGTTGGCAATGGTCAGGCGTTCGTCGAGCGTAAAGAAAGGCCGCTTGGCCTTGCTGTCGGCCACGCCGACGACCAGCTTGTCGAACAGGCCCGAGGCGCGGCGCACCAAGTCTTCATGTCCGCGCGTGAGCGGATCGAAGGTTCCGGGGTAGATGGCAGTTACCATGACGACTCCACAAGAAATCTGCAACGTGAGCCGAACTGGTGCATGCGCACCCTGTCCTGCACCACGATGAATCCTGCATTATGCCTGAAATTCAAGCGTTTCTTTTGCGTTGCAACAAATGAAAGAACACCATGCCGGCTTGGTCCGCCCGTACCACTTCCCAATCGGCCATCCAGTCGGGGAGCGCTTCATCGTCAAGCGCGAATTCCGCTTCGGCATAGACCAGGCCGTCCGGCGCCAGCAGGTTGGCACATAAAGGCAGCATCTTGGGCAACCAGTCCTGGTGGTAGGGTGGATCGAGGAAAATCGTGTGGAACTGCCCCGCCTCCCGGCCTTGCAAGCCGCTTGCGGCAAGCGCCGCGTCGCCGCGCACGATGTCAAGCCGATCCGCCTTGAGCTTGTCCTTGGTCGCCTGCAATTGCCGCACGGCGGGCGCGAACGACTCGACCATGACGACCCGGCCGGCGCCACGGCTGGCAGCTTCAAAGCCGAGCGCGCCCGTTCCGGCAAACAGGTCGAGACAAGCCTTGCCTTCCCAATGACCATCGAACAAATGGCTAAGCCAGTTGAACAGCGTTTCGCGTACCCGGTCCGGCGTGGGGCGCAAGCCTTCGGCTTCGAGCACCGGCAGCGGCGTGCGCTTCCATTGCCCACCGATGATGCGTACCTGGCGCGGGGCCAGACGTGGCGCAGCATGTGGGCTGCCTGCGGGCTTGCCCGCCGGTTTCGATGATTTTCTTTGCATGTTGTCTATTTTTTGCGGCTACCCCGGCAGTATATCGAATCGAGTGGGTATTCCCTCGTCTGATAAAATGCCGCTTTCGCATGCAACCTTACCAAAGACCGCCGTTTCGGCGGCTAATCACCCTCGATGTTTAGTTTCTTCAAGAAAAAACCCCAGGAAGCCGCGCCACAGCCAGCCGCACAGCCCGAGAGTGCACCGGCGCCTGCTGTCACGGCAGCGCCCGAGCCTGCGCAACGCTCCTCCTGGATCTCGCGCCTCAAGGCAGGTCTGGCCAAGACCTCGTCGAGCCTCACCACACTCTTCGTCGGCGCCCGCATCGATGACGATTTGTATGAAGAACTCGAATCGGCATTGCTGATGTCGGACGCCGGCGTGGAGGCGACGCAATTCCTGCTCGATACCCTGAAACGCAAGGTCAAGGACGAAAAACTGACCGAGGCGGAGCAAGTCAAGACCGCGCTGCGCACGCTCCTGATCGACTTGCTCACCCCGCTGCAAAAGCCGCTCGAGCTCGGGCGGCACCAGCCGCTGGTCATGATGATCACCGGCGTCAACGGCGCCGGCAAGACCACCACCATCGGCAAGCTGGCCAAGCACTTGCAGGCACATGGACAATCCGTGATCCTGGCTGCCGGCGATACCTTCCGCGCCGCCGCCCGCGAACAATTGACGATCTGGGGCGAACGCAACAATGTCACCGTGATCGCGCAGGAATCGGGCGATCCGGCCGCCGTGGCCTTCGATGCCATCCATTCGGCCGTTGCGCGCCACACCGACGTGGTGATGGTCGATACCGCCGGCCGCCTGCCCACACAATTGCACCTGATGGAAGAGTTGAAAAAGATCAAACGCGTGGTGTCCAAGGGCATGGCCAGCGCACCGCATGAAGTGCTGCTCATCATCGACGGCAATACCGGGCAAAATGCGCTGGCCCAGGTCAAGGCGTTCGACGATGCGCTGGGCCTCACCGGCCTGGTCGTGACCAAGCTCGACGGCACGGCCAAGGGCGGCATACTCGCGGCGATTGCCAAGACCCGCCCACTGCCGGTATATTTCATCGGGGTCGGCGAGCAGATCGAAGATTTGCAGCCGTTTGATGCCGTCGAGTTCGTCGACGCCTTGCTTCAATAAATCGGTAGACAATGATTGAATTCCATCAGCTTACCAAACGCTACGGACAGCATGCGGCCCTCATGGACGTCAGCCTGTCGATCGCCAAAGGCGAGCTGATCTTCCTGGCCGGCGCGTCCGGCGCGGGCAAGTCGACGCTATTCAAGATGATCGCCGCCATCGAGCGCCCGAGTTCCGGCAGGGTGCTGGTCAACGGCCAGGACGTCGGCAAGATGCCGTCATCAGGACTGCCTTACCTGCGGCGCAATCTCGGTTTGATCATGCAGCAAAACCGCCTGCTGCTGGACCGCGACGTGCTCTCCAACGTCATGCTGCCGCTGCTGGTGACCGGCGCCACGCGTGGCGAAGCGGAAAAGCGCGCTCGTGCCGCACTGGAAAAGGTCGGCCTGCTGCCAAACGCCAAGGCTGAACCGATGAGCCTCTCGGGCGGCGAGCAGCAGCGCGCGACCATCGCGCGCGCCATCGTCAACCGGCCGCAAATCATCCTGGCCGACGAGCCGACCGCCAACCTCGATCGCGGCAACGCCGACAAGGTGTTAGACGCCATCAAGGCCTTCCACGGCGTAGGCGTGACTTGCCTGATTTCCACACACGACGAACAGGTGCTGGCGAAAGCCAAGCGCGTGATCAAATTGCAGGACGGCCGCCTGGCGGACGCGGGAGCAAGCCAATGATCACCTGGCTGCGCCATCACGCCTTCGCACTGAGCCGCGCCCTGCGCCACATCTTCAAGCCGAAAAGCGGCTTCCTGTTGAACGTGATCGTGGTCGCCATTGCGCTGGCGCTGCCGTTCGCCGGCCTGACGCTGCTGGAAAACGTGCGGCCGATGTCGGAACAACTGGCGGTCGAACCTGAGATCAGCGTCTTCATGAGCATGGAGCTGCCGCGCGACAAGGCCGTGGCCGCCGCCGATGCCATCCGCAAGACCGTAGGTGACGCCAGCAACCTGGCCCGGCTGGAATTCGTGCCGCGCGAAAAAGCGCTGGCCGCGTTGAATGAAAAAAGCGGCATGACCGACGTGATCGCCACGCTCGGATCGAACCCGCTGCCGGACAGCTATGTGTTGAAGCTCTCGGGCTTTCGCAATGCCGCCGAAGCCGAGCGCGTCGATGCGATTGCCGCGCAATTGAAGACGCTGCCCAACGTCGATACCGTGCAAGTCGATTCAACCTGGGTCAAGCGCCTGGCAGCCTTGCTGCACATCCTGCAATTGGGCTTGCTGTTCCTCGCCCTGACGCTGGGCGTGGTCGTGGTGGCGGTGGTGTTCAACACCATACGCCTGCAAGTGCTGACGCAGCGCGACGAAATCGAAGTCTCGCGCCTGGTCGGTGCGACCAACACCTTCATCTGCCGCCCATTCTATTACAGCGGCGCGCTCTTGGGCCTGTGCGCGGGGGCGGCGGCGCTGGGCGTGGTGGCGCTGGCGCTGCAACCCTTGAATGGCGCCATTGCCGAATTCGCGCGGCTCTACGCTTCGGAGTTCCGGCTTGCGCCCTTGAGCCTGCCCGCTTCGGCGATCCTTCTTGTCATCAGCTCCGGCTTGGGTTTGGTGGGGGCGCTGATGTCTGTGCAGCGGCATTTGGCGCGCATGGCCTAGAGGGTTCGCCAACGACTGAGATCGGCCAACTGCGGCCATTCGTAAGGACGATGAATATCGGCCAAATGGAACCGGGCGGCGGGTGATTGCGTCGCGCAATTGATGCGTCACAAAGGCCGCTTCTGTTTGTCGGCTAAGACCGCAACGGGTCATTAGCTGCCTGTCACGATTCGAGATAACGCGGTAAGGCGTAAATAGCGCCGCATGTTTCCGACGCATGCTTTCGATGCATACCACTGCCACATATGGCGCAATACGCTTCGCTATTGCACCCAGATTGCAAACACCTATCCCAGCAGCGACGCGGCAAGCACCCACATCACGACGGCAATCAAGGCATCAAGTACACGCCAGGCAATCGGGCGTGCAAACAAAGGTGCGATTAATCTCGCACCGTATGCCAGCCCGAAAAACCACAACACCGACGCACTCATCGCACCCAGCGCAAATTCGATGCGCCCGTCGCCCGGCTGCTGCCCGCCCACCGCACCGAGCAGCACGACGGTATCGAGGTAAACATGCGGATTGAGCAGGCTGAAACTGAAGGCCATGGCAATCGCCGCCGTGTAGCCTGATGCGCCTTGCGGGGCTGCGTCCAGTGCTTGCGTCTTGAAAGCGGCGACGGCCGAACGCGCACCGTAATACGCAAGGAATAATGCCCCGCCCCACTTTGCCAGCGCCAGGAGCGCGGGATGCGCCGCGATCAAGCTGCCCATCCCGGCCACGCCGGCCGAAATCAGCACCATGTCGCACAAGGCACAAATCAACGCGCAGACGAACACATAGCGCCGCAGCAAGCCCTGGCGCAAGACGAAGGCATTTTGTGCACCAATGGCCATGATCAGGCCGGCGCCCATGCCCAGGCCCTTGAGGAAGGCGGCGCTCATGCGCGCAAAGACCGCGCGGCCGTCATTGCGGCAGCTCGGCAGAATCGATTTTGCCGAGCAGCCATTGCAGGCCGGCCAGGTGCTGCTGGTCATGGCTGCACAGGTAATAGATCAGGCTTTTCAGCGTGACCGGGCCATAACCCTCGAACGCGCCGGTACGTTGCAATTGCGCTTCATCGACGGTGCGCAACAGCGCGACCGTTTGTGCGCGTGCCTGGCGGATTTGGGCAAACACTGCTGCCGGATCCTGGCGCGCATAGTCGCCGCTGTCGACCAGATCGTAGCTTTCGATCGAGGCCAACAACGGATGATCCTCTTCCAGCATGCGCTTGAAGCGCACTTGATAGCCAAGCACTTCAATATCGCGCACGTGGCAAATCTGCTCGAGCGGATTCAACATCTCGCTCGGCACGCCGTCCCAGGATTCCGGCTTCCAGTGCAGATGGCCCTCGGGGATGATGGCAAACATCTGTTCCAGTTGCAGCGGAAAATTCTCGAGCGCAGACAAGACCACGGAGTTCATGATCGATCTCCAAAAAACAATTAACGGGGGAAGCGTCGATTATAGCGGGATTGCCGACATGCGTTCAGCGCCCCTTGGCTCCGGGCAGCACGCCCAACAGCGCGCGCGCGGCGCTGCCGAACAAGCCGGCTTTCGGCCCCTCGCCAACCTGGGCCAGCACGACGGAGACATTGTCGCGCCCGCCACCCTGATTGGCCGCGGCAATGAGCTTGTCGGCCTTTTGCTGCAATGCTTCAGGCCCGGCCAGGATGGCGGCAATGGCATCGTCGTCGACCATGTCGGACAAGCCATCGGAACACATCAGGTAGATATCGCCAACGGCCAGGGCCGGCTGCTGGAAGTCCGCGGCGATCTGCTCGAACGGCCCGAGTGCGCGCGTGACGAAGTTTTGCCCCAGCACCGGCATGACGTGGTTTGCGTCGAGCAAGCCGTCGTCCAACTGTTCCTGATAAACCGAATGGTCCTTGGTCAATTGCGCGAAATTACCCGCGCGCAGCAGATAGCAGCGCGAATCGCCAATGTGGCCCAACACCAGGACCTCGTCGCAAAATACGCCGACCACGAGCGTGGTGCCCATGCCGGAATATTGTGCATTGGTGCGCGACATGTTGTAGATCGCGCTATTGGCTTTTTCGATCGACTGCGCGATGGCTTGCTGCACCGCGCCCGGTTCACGGTTTTTGCCGGACACAACCGGCGATTCGCGCATGTCGGTCTTGATGAAGGCCGTGGCCATGCCGCTGGCAACCTCGCCCGCGTTGTGGCCGCCCATGCCGTCGCACAGAATGCACAGGCCCAAGGTGTCGTCAAAGGCGACGGCATCCTCGTTTTGCGACCTCTCCAGGCCGGGGTCGGTCTGGGAGCAGATCTGCACGATCATGTCGCGCTCCCCTTTTGTCTGCTATGTCCCATGCGTGTTCAGGAAGCGGGCGGTTCCCCGCCTGAAGCATCTCCGCCTTCGGGCGTCCGCGTGACAACGGTCTTGTCGAATGCCGTCGGATTGTCGATACGGGCGGTTTTCTCGAATGCCTGCGACGACGGCGCCGCTGCGGGAGCCGGTGCAGGAATCGGCGCAGGGGCGGGCTCGCTGCGCGGCGCCGGCGCGCCGCCCGGTATGCGCGCCAATTCGGCCATCACGGCACGCAAATCGACGGCGAACTTTTCACCATCCTGATAGCGCGCCTCGGCCTGCTTGTTGAGTGCAAACGCCACGATCAAGGCCAGCTTCTTCGGCAGCTCGGGCTTGATGGTGCGAATGTCCGGCGCCGGCTCGTTGGCGATACGGTACATCAGGCGCGCAATCGAATCGGCCTGGAACGGCAATTCACCGGTCAGCAGTTGGTAGAGCATCACGCCCAACGAGAACAGGTCGGAACGGCCATCGATCTTTTCGCCGGCCACCTGTTCGGGCGACATGTAGGAAGGCGTGCCGAGGATCACACCGGTCTTGGTCTTGGAAGAATCGGTGATGCGCGCAATGCCGAAGTCGGTCACCTTGACCGTGTCGGCATCGAGGTCGCACATGATGTTGGCCGGCTTGATGTCGCGGTGGACCACGCCCTGACGATGCGCGTAGGAGAGCGCGTCGGCCACGCGCGCCACGATGGAGAGGACGCGATCGATCGGCAGCGGATGCTCCTTGACGCTGTCGGCCAAGTCCTTGCCCTTGATGAATTCCATCGCGATGTAGGCCAGGTCGTGCTCTTCGCCCGCATCGAAGATGGTGACGATGTTCTGGTGCTGCAAGCGACCCGCCGTCTCCGCTTCGCGGAAGAAGCGTTCGCGCGCGTCATCGAGATCGCCGCCCTCGAATTCCTGGGAGAGGGCCATGGTCTTGATCGCCACCACGCGGCCGATCTTGGGATCCTTGCCCAGATAGACGATGCCCATCGCGCCCTTGCCCAACTCCTTCTCGACCTGGTAGCGCCCCAGCATCGGCTTTTCGACACCGCCGCCATCGAGCAGCAAGGTGCCGCCGGCATGGCTGCCGCCACCGCCCAGGATCACCGTTTCGGACAGATTCTTGGCGCGCGACAGCTTGGTCTTCAGATCCTTGTAATCCTTGTTGTAGCTCGCCATGTGTTCATAGACGGACTGGGCCTTGTTGAACTGGCGCTTGCGCTCGAAATCAAGCGCGAGGTTGTTCAGGTTGTCCAACAAGGCATCGGAAAACGGCACGCGGCGGAAGCGGTCGAACGCTGCATCGAGCTGGCCCTGGCCTTGCATGGCCAGGCCCATCATGCGGTTGGTCTCGGCCGACTCTTCGTCGGACTTGATCTTGCCCGCCTCGGTGACGAGGAAGCGCTTGGTGGTCAGCGCCAGGTGGCCGATGATCAACAGCGCCGCGGCGAAGACGAACTTGAGCCAGATGGCCGACACCGAAAGCAGGCTGAATTCGGCGATCAACAATACGACAAACAGGATGGCCGTCACTGCCGCCGCCCTGCCGGCGGACAGGCGCGGCAAGCCGCCGATCAGATAGGCCGCCACCAACAGGAAGGCAAACAAAGTGGCGTAGCGGCCCCAGCCCGGATCAACGATGAAGTGCTCGTTCAATATGCTGGAGGTCACGTGCGCCAGCTCTTCGGCAGGCGACACGTTGGCGCCGGCCGGCGTTGGAAACAGCGTGCCGACACCGGCCGCCGTGGCACCGATGATGACGATCTTGCCGGTGTACTTGGAAGGTGGAATCTTGCCGGTCAACACGTCATAGAACGAATCGACGGGGAAGGCACTCTTGCCGTCCGCCGCTTTATAGAACTGCGGCAGCATCAGGGCCGAATCGTCCGTCGCGATGCGCAATTTGCCAACCAGCACGGCCTTGCCAGGATCGGTTTTGATATCGGCGGGATTGATGTTGAGGCTCTTCGCCGCCAGCACCAGCGCCATGGACGGCACTGCCTTGCCCGCGTAGTTCACCAGCAGAATCTCTTGCCTCACGGAGCCGTCGCGGTCGGGCAATTGATTCAGGTGGCCGATGCCGGACGCAGCCGCCCCGATGACAGGAATCGGCTGCTGCTGCTTGACTGCGGAAAACGAGAAATTGCTCGGATCGTCGATGGCGAATTTCGCGGCGTAGTCGGGCAACGGACTATCGGGATTGCCCAGCGGGTCGCCCAGGGTATAAAACGAAGGAATCACGACATTGCCGGCCTTCTTGATGCTGGCGGCGAGAATCGCGTCGGTATCGAGCCCGGCTTCGGCATCCGCGATGATCTTGTTCAACTCGTCACGCACCGGGTCGCCCGAGGGTGCGGCGGCCGGTGCTGCGGCATCGGTCGCCGGGGTCGCGGGTGCGCCGGAAGTGGGAACTGAAGCGGGAGCGGAAGCAGCCGCAGCGGCATCTGCCGGATTCAATGCAGCCTTCATCTTGCGAATGTAATCGAGTCCGCGATCGGTTTGCGGCTCGAAGAAGAACACCGTATTGCCGATGACCTTGGCGTTGGCGCCGGCCAGCAGATCGGTCATCTTGGCCAGCTTGTCGCGCGGCCAGGGCCAGCGGCCGATGTTGGCGATGCTCTGGTCGTCGATGGCGATCACCGCGATGCGGTCCGAAGGCTGGCGCGAGGTGCTGGTGCTGGAGAAATCGTAATACCGGCGGTCCAGGGCGGCGAAGAAATCGGAAAACAGATTGACCGCCAAGAGCACGATCACCACCAGCACCGCAGCGAACCAATCCTCTTTCCAGATCGGCCCGCGTTTTTTCGTTGATCCTGCCATAACCCGCCCCTTGTTGTCAGGCTGAACGCTCAGCCGATGGTGTTGCGATGGAGACTAAACAGGCTCTTAGTTCTTATAGAAGAAACTCATCTTCGTGCCGGCGATTTCGATAGTGTCCTGATCGTTCAACTGGCGCGCCTGCGTGCCGATCGCTTCGCCGTTGACCAGGGGGAAGACGTCGCCTTCGACGTGGGTGACGAAAAACCCGACCGGGCGACGCGTAAACACGGCCACCTGATGACCGGCCTTGCCCAGCGTGGTCAGGCTCTTGTTCAAGTCGAGCACGCGGCCAGCGTTGGAGCCTGTCAGGATTTGCAGCCCGGCCTCGCGTGCGGCGGTCGGCGCCGGGGCAGGAGGTGGCGCGGGGCGAGCGACCGGCGCATCGGCCAGCACCTGTGCCGGCGCGGCAGGCGCGCCACCCGCACCGGCTTCGGGTTTGCGGATCACCATGGTCTTGGCGAAATCCTGATAGGGCTTGGCGGTCGTGTTCTCCACCACATACTTGATCATGTGCTTGCCGATCTCGATGGTGTCGCCATGCTGCAGCAAATGCTTTTGCACGATCTTGCCGTTGACCATGGTGCCGTTGGTCGAATGCATGTCTTCAACGACCGAGTCGTTCAATATCGTGGTCACGACGGCATGCTGGCCCGACACCGCTAGGTTATCGACCTGGATGTCGTTCTCCGGCCGGCGGCCTATCGTGGTACGTTCTTTGTTCAACTCAACGGTCTTGATCATTGCACCGTCGAAACTCAGGATCAGCTTAGCCATGGACTCAACCTCTAGAAAAATACCTTGTTCGTTCTCTTAGCGCATCACGCAGCGCGCGCGAAACTCTTCAACACCCGCACCAGGATCAGGGACACGTTGTCCGTTCCGCCGGCATCGTTGGCCGAGGCGATCAACTGCTCGGCGGCGAGATCGAGATTCGCCCTGAGCGTCATCAATGTCATATGGATTTCCTCGTCCGTCACCATGCCGTACAAGCCGTCGGTGCAGATGAGGTAGACGTCGTCCGGTTCGACATCGTAGGTGTGGATTTCGGCCTGTTCGTCGGCCGCCACCCCGATGGCGCGCGTGATGAAATTGCGATTGTTCGACAGGTGCGCGTCTTCCTTGCTGATCATGCCGGAATCGATCTGCTCCTGCAAAAGCGAATGGTCTTTCGTGATCTGCTCGAACGCCTCGCCGCGCAGGCGGTAGAGGCGCGAATCGCCGGCATGGCCGACCGTCAAAAAGTCGTCGTAAAACACGCAGCCGACTACCGTCGTGCCCATCCCCTCGAACGATTCTTCCTGCTGCGCCTGCTCGAAGATGGCGGCATTGGCAGCCACCACCTGTTCCTGCAAGAGCGATTGCGACAAGGCGATGGCGCCGGCACGATCGAGGCTTTGCAAGGCACCATCGCTCCAGGCGCGCGCCATGCCGTCGGCCACCATCGACGTCGCCATGCCGCTGGCGACTTCCCCGGCGTTATAGCCGCCCATGCCGTCGGCCAGCACGACGATGCCCGCTTCGGGGCGCAGTTCGATGCTGTCTTCGTTCAAATCCCGCACCATACCCGGATCGGTGAGACTGGTCATCCGCAAAGCATCTGTCAGCGCCACACTACCCCCGGAATAAAGCGGTCAATAGATTCAGGCTGTATGCCTGCCCCCCAGCTATTGCTGCACATGACGATATCCGACCTGTTGCAAGCCCACGTCGAGGCAATATTGGCCGGCCGTCACATTCTCTCTATATATTCAAACTATCGTAGCGCAAATGTTGCCACATTGTCTCGCCGAATTAGGTGCAAAATTCACACTTTTGTTGGTTTTCGGCATTGACGCGAAAATATCGCCGCGGCATCCCTTGGAAGCTGTTGCGAAATTAGTCTGGCCAGGCGCGACGACGAAGACAGTACGACTGTACGACTGTACGACTGTACGACTGTACGGCAACGAGGAGCAACAACGCCAGGCTAATTTCGCAACAGCTTCTTAAACCACAATGCCTGAGCCATGCGAGTCTAGCAACAATTGCCTTGCCCGGCCATTCCATGAATATGGGATGTCGCCGCTAAGGTGGTGGTCTCAGACCAGCGCGCAATCGAGAAATAAATGTCACTTGATTAAGTTTTGGCGCAATCCCAACACGCTTCTACTGCTGAAGCGCAAAGCATTGCCAAAAAGCAATTGAACGTTGCAGGTCAGGCGGCGCGCCTGGCGTCTTCGAGCGCTGCGCTCAACACGGCCACTTTCTCCTTGAGCGCAAGGTTCTCGGCACTTAACCCGGCGATGGTTGCCTTGAGTGCGGCGATGTCGTCATTCGCAACGATCATGGCGCCAGCGTTGACCGCATCGGTGCCTTCGACCCCGGGCGCTTCCGGCAAAACGGCTTTCGGCGGCGCCTTGGCCTCGCGGACTTGCCTGGCAACCTGGCGCAATTCCTTCTTGCCCCCGGCAACCGCCGCCACCTGCCGGTCACTTGCCAGCGATGCGACAGCCGTGGCCGCGCCGATGGAAATGGTGCCGGCGCGCACGGCATCGATCAACTCGGGCGTTGCCGTCTTCTGGATTTTTTCGATTTGCGCGATGGTGTGGCTGCTCACGCCGGCGATTTGCGCGATGTTCTTGCGGCTGGTTTTCACGGTGGCAGGAATAGCCGGCGGCGAGGCCTCGCCACCGGCAGGCGCAAGCGGCGGCTTGGCAGCAGCAAGCAATTCCTGCTTGCGCAACGCCAGCATGCCGCGCTGGAAATCCGTCACGCTGCGCCGGGACAATTGATTGTCGATCATCCACAGCATGACTTGCTCGATGGTCTCGAAGCTATTGTTCTGCACCGTGTTGAATGCGATGCCGTGTTGCCGGCAGATTTCGTAGCGGTTATGCCCGTCGATCAGAATCTCGCCCCACAGCACCAGGGCATCGCGGCATCCTTCCGCCAGCAGGCTGCGCTCCAGCATGACGCGCTCGCTGTCGGTCAGCGGATCGATATATTTCCGTAATTCTTCGTTGATCGTGATATGCATGCTTTCCTCAAACCGCCTGGTGCCGCGATGGCGCCGCAGCCCTCGCGAAAAGCGGGGCATGTTACCCGAAACCCGGCCATTGATCGATGCGGACTTGAAAATATCAAACCGGGCGCGGGTATTCGTCGCGTTTTACTGTATTCTTGTACAGTAAAATTACATGCAAGACTGCATTCCTCCTGATATGCCCCGCTATTGGCAACACCTTCAGAAAGAATGCCGGTCTTTGAACGTATGAGCTCCGGTATGCAACAAGGCTTCCTCCTGACCCGGCATTGGCGCGATACGCCGGCCGGCACCGAAGTCGAATTCTGGCTCGCCACCGATGCCGGTCCCCGCCATGTTCGCTTGCGCCCCCAGCCTTCGGTGGCGTTCATCCCGGCCGAGCAGCGCGAGCGCGCCGAGTCCATCCTGCCCCATGACGCGCAGCATGAATTGCGCCCCCTGGGCCTTGCCGACTTCCACCATCGCCCGGTGCTCGGGCTGTATTGCCGGCGCTATCGCCACCTCATGAATTTGTCGAAGTCCTTGCGCGAGGGCGGGGTCGACGTCTACGAAGCCGACGTCTTGCCGCCCAACCGCTACATGATGGAGCGCTTCATCACCGCCCCCGTCGAATTCAGCGGCGAAATCTCTGCAAGCGGCCCGATGCGCAACAGCGAGATGAAACCGGCCCCGGCGTATCGCCCCCGCTTGAAGCTGGTCTCGCTCGATATCGAAACCAGCGCGCGCGGCGAGCTGTATTCCATCGCGCTCGAAGGTTGCGGACAGCGGCAGGTGTATATGCTGGGGCCGCCCACCGGCGGCGGCCATGCAGTCGATTTCGATTTCGAATACTGCGAAAGCCGGTCGCAGATGCTGGAGAAATTCAATGCCTGGATGGCGCGCCACGACCCCGATGCCATCATCGGCTGGAACCTGGTGCAGTTCGATTTGCGTGTTCTGCAGGAGCATGCCGAACGCCACGGCATTCCCCTGCGCCTGGGGCGCGACGGCAGCATCATGGAGTGGCGCGAACACGGCACCAAGCAACGCCATTTCTTCGCCGCCGCCGCGGGCCGGCTGATCATCGACGGCATCGAAGCGCTGAAGTCCGCCACCTGGAACTTCGCCTCGTTCAGCCTGGAGTTCGTCGCACGCGCGGTCCTCGGTGAAGGCAAGGCGATCGACAGCCCGTATCAGCGGATGGACGAAATCCAACGCCGTTTCGACGAGGACAAGCCCGCCCTCGCACGCTACAACCTGAAGGACTGCGAGCTGGTCACACGCATCTTCGCCAAGACCGAACTGCTGACCTTCCTGCTTGAACGCGCCACGGTGACGGGGCTGCCGGCGGACCAAAGCGGCGGTTCGGTGGCGGCGTTCGTCCACCTCTACATGCCGCACATGCACCGGCAAGGCTACGTCGCGCCCAACCTCGGCGACATTGAGGGCGAAAGCAGCCCCGGCGGCTTCGTCATGAATTCGCGCCCCGGTCTTTACGACTCGGTGCTGGTGCTGGACTACAAGAGCCTTTACCCATCCATCATCCGCACCTTTCTGATCGACCCGGTCGGGCTGGTTGAAGGCCTGCGGCATCCGGGTGACGACGAGTCGGTGCCGGGTTTCCTGGGCGCGCGCTTTTCCCGCACCAGGCATTGCCTGCCGGCCATCGTCAGCCAGATCTCACAGGGCCGCGAGGCGGCCAAGCGCGCCGACGACAAGCCGCTCTCGCAAGCATTGAAGATCATCATGAATGCCTTTGCCGGCGTTCTTGGGTCCAGCGGATGCCGTTTTTTCGACCCTCGGCTGACTTCATCGATCACCATGCGCGGCCACGAGATCATGCATGCGACACGCAAGCTGATCGAGGCAAAAGGCTACGACGTGATCTATGGCGATACGGATTCCACCTTCGTCTGGCTCAGGCAGGCGCACACCGAGGAGCAGGCGGCCGAAATCGGGCGTTCCCTGGCGGCGCACATCAATCAATGGTGGCAACAGCATGTGCGCGAACGGTTCGGGCTCGACAGCGCGCTGGAGCTGCAATTTGAAAGACACTACAGCCGCTTTTTCATGCCGACCGTACGCGGCGCCGAGGAAGGCAGCAAGAAGCGCTATGCCGGCCTGTCGGCCAGGCCCGACGGTAGCGAGGAAGCGATCTACAAAGGGCTGGAAACGGTACGCACCGACTGGACGCCGCTGGCCCAGCGTTTTCAGCAGGAACTGTATCTGCGGGTTTTCAAACGGCAACCATATCGCGAATACGTGCGCGACTATGTCAGCCGCACCTTGCACGGCGAATTCGACGACCTGCTGGTCTACCGCAAACGGCTGCGCCGGCCGCTCGAAGACTACCAGCGCAACGTGCCGCCGCACGTCCGCGCGGCGCGTAGCGCCGACGAATTCAACCGGCGGCAGGGGCGGCCGCTGCAATACCAGAGCGGCGGCTGGATCAGCTATGTCATGACCACGGCGGGACCGGAGCCGCTGGAAGCGATGCACTCGGCCATCGATTACGACCACTATCTGACGCGCCAATTGCAACCGGTGGCAGACGCCATTTTGCCGTTGCTGGGCGACGAATTCCTGACGCTGACGTCGGGGCAAAAGCAGCTCTTCTGAGAGCCGCATGCAAACCTGCGTAACAGACCGCAGCGCCTGCCGTCGAATGTTCAGCAAAAGGGAGGCGACGAGCAGATATCAGGAGAAGGCCACGGGTTGACCGGTCGCGCCGCCAGGCCCAGCATCTCGCGCGCCCTTGGTCCAGTTGCGATAAACCTTCGGCGACATTCCCGTGATTTGCCGAAATTGCCTGGACAACGCGCTTTGGTCGCAAAAGCCGCAGGCCAGCGCAATTTCCGAAATGGTGTCTTCGGTCTGTTCCAGTCGCGCCGTCGCCGCGGTAATGCGCGTCTTGATGATGAACTGGCCGGCACTCAGTTGGAAAATCCTCTTCATGCGGCGCTCGAATTGTGCCAGCGACACTTCGGCTGTTTCGGCCAATTGCTCAATACGCAGCGGTTCGGCAAAGCCATGCAGTATCCGGTCCACCGCGTTGGCCATGGGCTGATCGACAATGCCCGACTTGCTCGGCTCAACCAGGTCGCGCGACAGGCAAGCGAGACCGATGATCTCGCCATGGCGATCATGGAGCGGAATCTTGTTGGTCAAGCACCAGCCCGGCTTGCGGCTGTTGAAGAGGGTAAGGTCGAGATTGTCCACCACCGGCTGCCGGGTCGAGAAAACCGCCGCATCCTGCAGGACATAGCGGTCCGCCATATGCCTGGGGAAGAGATCATGCGCCGTCTTGCCGATGGCATGGCGCTTATTGGGCAAATTGCAGCGCTCGGCGCAGGCTTCGGAAATGGCGACGTAGCGGCCATCGCGGTCCTTGACCGAAAAGACCAGGTCGGGCTGCCTGTCGAATAGCGCTTCGACGAATAGCGGTTGCGCCAATCGGTCGATGAATTCGTCGCGCCAATTCTTCAGCGTGGCATCCATAGGGAACTGACATTCACAAATTTGTCGGATTTGGCCGGTTTGATGCGCGGATCGCACAAGATCGCGCAGTTTCTACCCCGTAACATGCAAGCATTCTACACCGGGACACAAGACCCAACCGGAGCCCAATCATGACGACAAGCATGGCGACAACCCTCCCAACCGGCAAGCCGCACAAGCACCGCATTCACGTCATCGATTCCCATACCGGCGGCGAACCTACCCGGGTTATCGTCAGCGGCGGGCCGGACCTGGGCAGCGGCAGCCTGGCCGAGCGGCGCGAGCGCTTTAGCACCGAATTCGATCATTTCAGATCGGCTGTGGTCAATGAGCCGCGCGGTGCCGATCCGGTGGTCGGCGCCCTGCTGTGCGAGCCGGTCGATGCCACCTGCGCAGCCGGTGTCATCTTCTTCAACAACGTCGGCACGCTCGGCATGTGCGGCCACGGGACCATCGGCCTGATGGTGACCCTGGCCCATCTGGGCCGGATCGGCGCGGGACGCCAGCGCATCGAGACGCCGGTTGGGGTGATCGAGGCAGTGTTGGACGGCAATCGCGTGACGGTGCGCAATGTGGCAAGCCGGCGCATCGCGGCCAAGGTCGCAGTCGACGTCGCAGGCTATGGCCGCATGCATGGCGACATCGCCTGGGGCGGCAACTGGTTCTTCCTGGTCTCGGACCACGGCCAGCGCGTGTCGGCCGATAATCTGCCGCGCCTGGCCGACTGCGCCGGCCGCGTGCGCGAAGCGCTTGCCGCTGCCGGCATACGGGGTGATGGCGGTGGCGAAGGGGACGACGGCGGCGCCGAGATCGATCACATCGAATTATTCGGGCCCAGCAATGTTGCCGATTCGCGCAACTACGTGCTCTGCCCCGGCCTGGCCTACGATCGCTCTCCTTGCGGCACCGGCACCAGCGCCAAGATCGCCTGCCTGGCAGCCGACGGCAAATTGCAAGCGGGGCAGATCTGGCGCCAGGAAAGCGTCATCGGCAGCCTGTTCGAGGGCTGGTGGGAAGACATCGAAGGCCGGCTCATCCCCTCCATCGCCGGCGAAGCCTTCGTCAACGCCGAATCGCACCTGATCATCAACCCCGCCGATCCATTTGCATGGGGCATCCGTTGACGTCGTCCGATGTCTTGATCATCGGCGCCGGCATCGTCGGCAGCGCGCTGGCCGAGAGCTGCGCGCGGCGCGGCCTGCGCGTGACGATACTCGAAAAAGACATTCCCGCCGGAGGCGCGACAGCCGCAGGGATGGGGCATCTCGTTGTGCTGGACGGCAACCCGGCCGAGCTGGCATTGAGCAAGGATGGCGTGCAACGCTGGCAGGCGCGCCGGCACAGCCTGCCCGGCGCTGCCGAATACAGGGCCTGCGGCACGCTGTGGATCGCGCGCACCGACGAGGAGATGAGCGAAGCCGAACGCAAGCGTGCGCAATATGCCGAGCATGGCCTGCCCTGCGAGGTGCTGGGCGCGGCGGCGCTGCGGCGGCTCGAACCCAATCTGGCGCCCGGGCTGGCCGGCGCGCTGCTGGTGCCCGATGAAGCGGTGATTTATCCGCCGGCTGCTTGTATTGGCTTGTTGAAAAACGCTCAGGCGTCCGGTGCCACGCTGTGCCGCAACGCACACGCCGTCGCGGTGGAAGGCGATGGTCACTTGGGCCGCGTACTGCTGGCCGACGGCAGCATGCTCCTCGCCGAGCGCATCGTCATTGCTGCCGGGTGCCAGTCGATTGCGTTGATGCCGAACCTGCCGCTGGTGCCGCGCAAAGGGCAATTGGTCATCACGGAACGCTATCCGGACTTCATCAATCATCAATTGGTGGAGCTGGGCTATCTGCATTCGGCGCACGGTGCATCGGGCGATTCGGTCGCCTTCAACGTGCAGCCTCGCGCCACCGGCCAGATCTTGATCGGCTCTTCGCGCCAGTACAGCGATACCTCGTCGGAAATCGACTGGCCGCTATTGTCGAACATGCTGACACGCGCCTTCGATTACCTGCCAGGACTGGAACAGCTTCAAGCGATCCGCTGCTGGTGCGGATTTCGCCCGGCCACGCCGGACAAATTGCCCCTGCTGGGCAAGGCGCCCGGTTGCGAGCGAATCTGGCTGGCAACAGGTCACGAGGGCTTGGGCATCACCACGGCGCTGGCAAGTGCCGAATTGCTCACCGCCATGATGTTGGGCGAGGCGCCGACGCTCGACCCCGCCCCTTATGACCCCAATCGATTTGCTGCGGCGTCGCCCTTGCCGGTGCCGCTGCGGGAGGCAGCGCCATGACAGTCCGCATTCTCGTTGACGATCAGGTGCTGGAGCTGAACGACGGCACGATCTTGGCAACTGCGTTGGCAACTGCGCTGGTAACTGCGGCAGCGGCCGCGCCGGCGCGACATGGCGCAAGCGAGGTCGGCGGCACCCGCCGCTCCGTCAGCGGCGAATGGCGCGGCCCCTTTTGCGGCATGGGCACGTGCTTCGAATGCAGGGTCACGATCGACGGGGTGCGACACCAACGCAGTTGCCAGATCGTTGTGCGCGACGGCATGGAGGTGCGGCGTGAAGGCTGACATCGCCATCGTCGGCGCCGGCCCGGCCGGCCTTGCTGCGGCGGCTGCGGCCTTGCGTTGCGACCGCCACGTCATGCTGATTGACGACAACCCGAATATCGGCGGGCAAATCTGGCGCGGCATGCAGCCCATCGCCGGTTACACGGCAATGCTGAACGATCCGCGTCTGTGCTACCTCCCATCGACCCGCGTCGTCGCGGCGCCGGGTGCCGGCCGACTCCTGCTGGAGACCGTATCAGGCACAAGCAATTTGCCGATCCATCTACACTACGCGCGCCTGATCGTGGCGAGCGGCGCGCGCGAACGCCTGCTGCCCTTCCCCGGCTGGACCTTGCCCGGCGTGATGGGCGCGGGCGGCCTGCAAGCGATGGTAAAAAACGGCATGGACGTGCGCGGCCGACGCATTGCACTGGCCGGCACCGGGCCGTTGCTCCTGGCCACCGCCGATACGCTCGCGCGCGCCGGCGCGCACGTTGTTTTGATCGCCGAGCAAGCCCGGGGAATCCGCTTGGCGCGCTTCGCATTCTCCCTGCTGGAATTTCCGTCCACGCTTGCGCGTGCGGCCGAACTGCTTTGGTCCTTGCGCGGCATTGCCTACCATGCCGACAGCTACGTCTCTGAAGCAGTCGGGGATCAGCACTTGCAAGGCGTGCGCCTGCAATCGGGATTGCGCTCGATTGAAATTTCCTGCGACTGGCTGGGCGTCGGATACGGCCTCCTGCCCAATACGGAACTGTTGCGCACGCTCGGCTGTGCAATCGAGGGCGATCGTGCCCTGGTCGATGATCGGCTCCGCACCAGCGTCCCCAACATCTACGCGGCTGGCGAATCGACCGGCATAGGCGGTGTCGGCAAGGCGGTGCTGGAGGGAAGCCTGGCCGGGCTCGCGGCATCCGAATGCATGTCCGGCATCCCTACCCTGATGAGACGCCGTCGCCGCCACCTGCGCTTCGTGCGATTGCTGGAGCGCCATTTCGCCTTGCGCCCGGAGATCGCCGCCCAGGTCAGCGACAACACCATCGTGTGTCGCTGCGAAGACGTCAAACATGGCCGCCTCGCCGCCTTCGGAAACTGGCGCGAGGCCAAGCTGCAAACGCGCTGCGGAATGGGTCCCTGCCAGGGCCGCATTTGCGCCCCGGCGTGCAATGCCCTCTACGGCTGGCACGACACAAGTTCGCGCCCGCCCTTGCAACCGGCACGGCTCGCCACACTGGCCGCCGCCACCGTCCCCACCACTCCTGACAACTGACGAGGATATCCCCATGAGCTTGCACTTCGAGGGCGTCATGCCCGCCATTACCACGCCGTTCCATGCCGACCTGAGCATCGACCACGCCGCGCTCGCAACCAACGTGCAATGGCTGGTCGAGGCCGGCTGCACCGGCATCGTCCCTTGCGGCTCGCTGGGCGAAGGCGCCACCTTGAGCTTTGACGAGAAAGTGGCCCTGATCGCAACCTGCGTTCGCGCCGTCGATGTTCCCGTCATCCCCGGCATTGCCGCGCTCTCAACCAGGGAAGCGGTCCAGCTGGCGCAAGCCGCCAAGGAACATGGCGCGCGCGGCTTGATGGTGTTGCCGCCCTATGTGTATTCGACCGATTGGCGCGAAATGAAAGCGCATGTCGCCGCCGTGATACAGGCCACCGACCTACCCTGCATCATCTACAACAACCCGGTTGCCTACAAAACGGATTTCAAGCCGGAACAGATCGTTGAGCTGGCCAGGGAATTCAAGAACGTGCGCGCCGTCAAGGAATCGAGCACCGACGTGCGCCGGATTACCGCGCTCAAGGCATTGCTGGGCAACGAGAGCCACGTTGCCCTGGGCGTGGGTGTTGATGACTGCCTGGTGGAGGGTGTGGCGGCAGGCGCGCAGTTCTGGATAGCCGGCCTGGTCGATGCCTTCCCCCGCGAATCCGTGCGCCTGTTCGACCTGGCACGCGCGGGACATTGGGACGAAGCGGCCGCGCTATACGCCTGGTTCTTGCCGCTGCTGCGCATGGACACGGTTCCCAAGTTCGTCCAACTCATCAAACTGGTGCAGGAAAAAGTCGGCGTCGGCCACCGCCGCGTGCGTCCGCCGCGCCTGGAACTGGAGGGAAGCGAATTGGCCGAAGCAGAACAGATCATTTCTCAAGCCCTTGCCACGCGCCCGGCATGCGATTGAATCGCCATGGCGAAAAATGATGGCGCGGCCGCATGCGGCTACAGTTACGCGAGCATGCCGTTCTGGTCGCCTGAAGCGTTTCAATGAAGCTTTATAGGATAATGGCCGTCAAGTTTCACTTGGCCCATTATCTTAATTGCGAAAACATGAACGAAAAAACCTCCACAGTTGCAGGCGGGCCAATTGTGGCCTTGGATGCCGACGGCGTTTTGCTTGACTACCATCAAAGCTACCGCGATGCCTGGGCGCGCGCGTTTGGCGAAGCCCCGGCCTTGCGCGATGAAAACGCGTATTGGCCGATCGACCGCTGGGCAGTGCGCCGCCTGACGGGCGACGAGTTGGAACAGTTTCGCGCTTGTTTCGACGAGCGCTTTTGGTCGACGATTCCGGCGATCGCCGGCGCAGTTGACGCCTGTAAAGCCCTGAGCACGGCCGGCTATCGGCTCGTATGCGTCAGCGCCATCGGCGCAAAATTTCGCGACGCACGCCTGCACAACTTGCGCGAGGCGGGTTTTCCCATCGACGACGTGATCGCCACCAATCACGAAGTCGGAACAGAAAGTCCAAAGGCGGCCGCTATCCGTTCCTTGAATCCCATCGCATTCGTGGACGATTTCTTGCCCTTCCTGCGCGGCATGCCGTCTCAGGTTCATACTGCACTTGTCCTGCGAGAACCCAATGGAAGCCCCAACCAGGGCCCTGAACTAAGCATGGTCGGCTCGACACATGGCAACCTCGCCGCATTTGCAGACTGGTGGCTGGACAGTCGCGAACACATCCGGCAATGAACGCCCTATCGCACGCGAAGCCATGAGTCGTTCTGCGGCTTTGCGCGTGTTCAAAAATGCGATGGCAGCGAAACTTCGATAAGGTTTGAGCCATATCAAGCGGCGGTATTGATTGCGATCTACCATGGAATCACGCCGCTTCAGGATTCCAGGAATCAAATTGGCAATAGGTTGAAATTTCTTGTCGTGTAGCCATATGGGAAGAACTTGATTTGCCGCCCAATGTCAGATCGAGGTAGTGGCAAAGGCTGGATTTGCCAATCATGCAATGATTTTCACGAAAAAAGTAATGCGGGCGGTGGCGAAAGCGTAGTTCAGAAGGCTGCGGTAAGCGCCAGGATCGATTGTCGCGTGCCATCTTCAGCTGAACTACCCCACACGTTAGATCAATGGCTTGCCGGCTCCTTGGCCATGGCAATGTGAACTGCGTTGCCATAATTGGCTGAACTTTGCCGATTCGTTGCCATAATTCGCTGTACTTTCAAAGCTCAATTAGTCATTCGGGTATGTATTTGCTTTGTTGATACATGGAAATTAGTTAATTTTTAACAACATTGCACGGCGTCTGCCAACCCAGTTTATGCGATGCTTTATTTTTCAACGGAAAATCGCCCCTTAATTACGAGCGGAATCGCACTTGACCGGAACAAGGCGCGGAGATAAAATGGTTATAAGTCTTTCGTGGACTATTCCGAGATACCGCTGAGATCATAAAAGTTCTCGCGCCTCTTGGGAGCTTACGCAGTGCCAAAGAGCCATATTCCGGGTGCCTAGAGTTCTCCCATATGGACGACGCTGCGGCAGTCATGGAACTCAGAAAGTAATTATTTGATTTCAGGAAAAGCCCATTACACTCCGTGGTGGGCTGCTTTCTTGATTACTTCTGACCCAAGGACTGAATAGTGCCAGAATCCCGCATCCATCTGCAGCTGCTTGCTAAGCTGCTTTCCGAATCTCCCGAAATTGGTTCACGTCTGAAGCTGCGCTTAAATGCTGAGTGCATAGCGAATGGCTTGGGGCCCTTCGATTACACCGCACTCGGCTACCGCTCATTCAAAGACTTTCTGGAGCATGGGACTGACGGTATCGTTCATGTCGATCCGCCCAATGGGCCGGGCGACTTAAGGGTAAGTCTACGAGATGAATTGCGTGAGCTATATCGCCCAGTATCGGCGCAAGGCGCCGCATTGCCCCGATCGACCAACGCCTTGCGCAGTCCGGTCTGGCAAGCGTTTTGCAATCCTGACCCCAACCGCAGGCGTTTTTTACATGTCGCCAGCGCGACAGTTCGTCATTTCACAGTACAGGAAGGCATGCCACCTGACATTGCTGAGCATGGCACCGAATTTTTGGAAATCACACCGATCAGCGGCGACGAACAGCTTGCGTGGATGCGCAATTTTCTAAGTCGTGCGCAGGTATCTGCTGATACCGCCGCTATGCTCAATACAATTCTTGCCGGCCCCTATAGCAGTCATATGAATGCGGCGTTTACGCAGGCGCTAGGGGGGCATGCGGAAGCGTGGCGGCGTGAGCGCGTAGCGAAGATTGAAGACGTCATCCGCCGCTGGGCAGATAGCCACCAGTTCCCGATACATAAGCTGTACGTAATAGCAGCCAGACCCGTCGCCAGCGAAGTCGTGCCTACAAACACTCTTTCTGAGCCAAAAGTAGATCCCAGCGCGCGCCATAGGGCGCAGCAACTACTGCAGATGCTGTCAGAAGACGATATCGTCCGCCTGGTATTGCCAACAATTCTTGACGCCATATTAAAGACCACGCAGCACTAATCCGGCAAGGAAAAGTTCATGAGCCGGGTTTTTATTGTTGGCATGCCAGTGAGCATTCGCGCACGCTTTGAAGCGACCGCGCGAGGCTACGGTATCGATTTAAACCTTGTATTGGCAGCCCCTGGGAAAAATGGGCCACTTCAGTTGCTCCCCTACACAGGTCAAGCAGCTGCGGATTTTGAGGCTTACCTAAATGCGTTGCCCGAATGGCCAAAGGCGCGCGTCGTTATCCTACCTTATACGGATTTACCGATAGAGCTCGATGATCTTGTCGCGATGGTAGAAGACGAAGGCGGAAGCGTTCTCGAACCTGCCGCGGGTGAGGAGGGATGGCCAAAGGCGCCGCGTGCGAAAGCACCTGATCACATATTCTACGATGCTCTATACGCGCGACTAGCCGAGACGTTGTTCCCGGCGCAGACACCCGCATCTTGCGAAATACCGTCAGTTGCGCTGCGCACTTCACTCGGGGAAAGTAATCTTCTAGTTGCTGCTGAGGGCATATTCGACCATTGCGATGGCGTATCGCCGTTACGGTATCAATTTGTGAAGGACACGCTGGAAGCTTTCCTGCACTATGTAAAAAATGGTGCGGGCGGTAGAATCGACGCCTTCTTCGATAGCCGCGGCCTGACGCATGCACAATCGGGCGGCTCAATAGTTAAAGTGGAAATCTGGTGCGCTGGCAAGCAGCTCAAGGCATTCAGCGTGCAAACACACATCAAGCGCGGAGACCACACATCCGCTGAAGGCGCGGCCCGTATCTACTACTGCTTGTTCCAGCTCAAGGGGTTTAAGTATTTAGGAGTGCTATATATAGGCGCGCATCCGGACGGGGAAATGACGCGCTGGATCGATCTACCGGAGGACTCGCCGGGGTCGTAATCAGGCGAACTGATTTTCGGTACAAATCAACATCTATTAACAATTAACATCAGGCTTTCCCAAAAACCTGCAGGCTTCCATTTCCAACTCTGCTATTGTGTTTTCAATTCGTGCCTTATTCAATGGCGCTCGTAGACGACGCACCTGATCTTGCGGGCTGCCAAGTGTGATGCTCGCGCGTGCCATCTGTTCTTGTAAAGCTACTTGATAAGCCAATTCGTCTCGATACACAACGTTCATGTTCTTAGTACGATGATCCACTATGATTGCCTTCAACGGGCAAGCATTCACCATCTCACGGAAGCGTCGGTCATGCGATGCGACGAAAGGGATGAAAAAGTCTGACATCTCACCCCGGACCGCTCTCCGCATGCCGCTCATAGTCTCGGCCCATCGCAGCATCGTCAAATCCCAGCTTATCCCCTTCAATTTTTTCAGCGACTTCTCTGAGTGAGCAAATGCGGGCTGGAAGAATGGGTATACCGTGCCATCCCCACCTATCATTTTCCAGGCAAAGTAAATTTCCCGTTTTGCCAGTTTGCCGAGAGTCTGCAAGCTAAAGCGGGCCAGTTCGCCCAGTGTTTGGTTTATTGGCACTTCTTTCCACCTGATTTGCAATCCCTTTAACAGTACGGCGTATATCGCTCGCTGGTCTAGCTGAAATGCAGAAAGGGAACCGTTCGCAATAAACCAACTCAGCGCCTCTTGAGCCTCGCGCCATGCTTTATCATGAATTGATGAAGTCAACGGCGAAAGAGGAAACCGCGAAATAGCTACCTCATCAATATGGTCAAGGACTTTCAGGGCAAACATTGTTTTTCCGGGCCTATCGTTATTCGGCACAAAGACGTGCTCATACTCCTCGACCAAATAGGCAAAGAAATCGTAATTGAAATCCTGATCTTGCCGGCCACGCACCATCTGCAACAAGGTCCGCAGATCGTCAGGCCGATCAATCGCCTTGCCTTCAACATATCTTCGAATATTGTCGCAAACGTTCTTGTCTAAACCGATCGAGAAGTCGAGCATGATTCGCGCTGGACCATGCCGCATATCACGGTAAATTTCGTCAGAGTAAAACAGCAAGCCCGACCCATCAAACAATCGGCATACCAGGGCGCATTCCGTCTCGATCTGATCCATCCGAACCTGTTGAACATACGAATCATGGGAATGCGTCGCATAAGCCACATGCATACCGTGAAAGGCTTCGCGCTTTGCATCAATGATCGAAGCGAAGGAAGCACTGGGCGACATAGTCGCGATCGCCGTCATTACGGTTCGCATCTTTTCAACTGGGGTCATACTTTTCCTTCGGGCGCATCGACACAGTAGAGTCGCTGGCATCACCATCGGCGGTGAAGCGTAGATTTAGCCTATAACATGTAATGGCCTGAAAGGTCAGACTTCTAGCCTTGCCCTTCGCTACAAATCCTCTTCAATCACTCACGCCTGAAGTTCGATCACGGACGTTCGAGAAAAGCGCACAAGCGGGTTTCCAATTCCTGTGCATTACGCACTTCGCATTCCCATACCACAAGGACATCCCAACCCAATGAATCAAGGGCGTCCAAATTTCTTTGATCTCGCCGGCGATTTGCTTCGATCTTGGCCGCCCAAGTGCTGGCATTATTAACGGGCCGCGTCGCACGTTTGCACGATTCATGGCCATGCCAAAAGCATCCATGAACCAGGACTATCTTCCGATGACGCGGCAATACGATGTCCGGTGTGCCGGGCAGATCCTTTCGATGCAGCCTGAATCGATAGCCCATTGAGTGCAAGACACGACGAACGCGGAGTTCTGGTGCTGTATCCCGCCCTCTAACCGCCAACATTCGGCGACGTGTCTCTGGCGCGACATGCACGTATGCCGGGTCTTTCGCGTTAGGCTTACGAGGCATGGAAGCGATTAGCACTATACCGAAAGCTTCGGCTCTAGCTTCTTCACGAGATATTGGAATCGGTCGTCAACTTTGGCTATGTCTTTCAAGAAATCACGCACGGGTTCGCCACCCAGTTCGCAAATCTGCTGCACCCTGGTATCGTTAGCATCGGCATCAACTCCACCCAACAACGCTGCCAGAAAATCCATGTG
>FTKD01001657.1_pt1 | contig 135874 bp, 114 predicted proteins | sample 1658191 | NCBI WGS metagenome assembly FTKD01 (sample SAMEA3914808, study PRJEB12502) | metagenome | biome: forest; material: soil | place: Canada | collected 2011-08-03 | depth 0.3 m
GTCGGGTAGGGACAGGCCATTGCTGGACCATCCCCCCCTAAGAACCGTACGTGCGAGTTTCCCCGCATACGGCTCAAGCCTTTCAAAGCCCGCTTTCGCGAACCGGCTTCACCACCTTGAGACCATTTACAAGAATTTGGTTATGGCAGTTTGGATGCACCATGATGAGATTGGCACTTCCGTCCTCTCCGCCATCGACCCGCCGAATGATGTGATGGACATGCCATCCCGATTCCTGCGTGATCAATTCGCGACAGATTGGACAACGGCGATCCTGATCCAGCCAGAGGTTGATGAGCTTCTTCCTGCCCCTCAGCGAGTTCTGCATCTTGAGGCTTACACGTTCCTCAAAATACGTTTCCCACTTCGGGTCGAATGGATTGGCTTCCAACTTGATTGGCGGGTGTCGCCGAATGGGCGTATCCGTTGCTTTCCGCAGTGACGTCAGAATCGGATTCCCGTCAGGGAATCTTTCACCTGTCGCCGCCGCAAACACCCAGTTGCGAGTGTCTACGGAGTGGAAGTAACGCTTCTTGATCCAGCCGTTACCCTTCTGCGGATGCCGACGAACGGCCCACTGCCACAACGCGCACCAAATCTCATGATCGACACGAGCGAAGGTCGCCTTCGCAACGACATGCTGGTGATAATTCGCCCAGCCTCGGATCATCGGGTTGAGCATCCGAATCAGATGATCCTGATCCAGCGCCTTGTTACCTTTGACCGCAGAGCGTACTTTATCCAAGAAGGTTGCCACATTCGCTTTCGACGGCTTGATCAACAGTTTGCCGTTGTATTTGCGGATGTTCTGGCCTAGAAAATCGAAGCCCTCGTTGATGTGCGTGATCTTGGTTTTTTCGGGCGAGAGCGTGAGCCCCCGTTTCCCCATGAAATCCTCGATGATCGGCATGACCTCTTGTTCCAGTAGCTCTTTCGAGCGTCCTGTCACGATGAAGTCGTCCGCATATCGCACATAGTTGATCATCAGGCGTGTCTGTACACCGTTGGCGTACCGCTTTCTTCCGAACGCGGCATCCAGTTTGGCTTCCAGCCCGTCCAAGACGAGGTTTGCCAAGGTTGGCGAGATGATGCCCCCTTGCGGGGTACCAGCTTCAGTTGGGAAAAGTTGTCGATCTTCCATGTAACCAGCGTTGAGCCACTTCTTCAGGATCATTCGATCCGTCGGGATGTGGCCCAGTAGCCAGTCATGACTGATGTTGTCGAAGCATCCCTTGATGTCGCCTTCGATAATCCATTGCGGCGCAATCTTCCTGGACAGCGTGGTAAAGCACTGTTCGATTGCATCCGCAGTGGCTCTCTTAGGTCGGAACCCAAATGAGCGCCGATCCGCTGTAGTCTCGGCCACGGGTTCAAGGGCAAGCAAGTAAAGCGCCTGCATTGCCCTGTCTTTCATGGTCGGGATACCCAGCGGCCGCATCTTCCCGTTGGCTTTGGGAATATAGACCCGCTTCAGCGGTTGGGGACGATACCCGCGCCGCTTGATTGACAACATGGCTTGAGACTTGGCTTCAGGAGTGGACCACGTAACACCATCCACACCCGGCGTTTTCTTGCCTTGGTTCTCGGTAACTCGTCTGACGGCCAATGCCTTGCCGCTGAACGAGTGGGTAAGAATCCACTGCAAGGCTTTCACCCTGCCGTGTTTTCCTTCCTGTGCTGCCTTTACGATACGCGCTTGGAGCCTTCGCACTTCACGGTGACACATGGCCCAGTCGATGCTGTGCCATGTGACCGATTCGCGTGAGGGCGCACCCGCGCAACCAATTTCTTGCGTAGTCATCTGCAATTCCCCCTTGTAGAAGGTTGGACAAGTTCTCTCGTAGAGAAAGACCATGTGGAAGTCTGCCCGCTTTCGCGTAGGGTAATGTCGCCTTGCGGCTCAACCCCTATCCGCTCGATTACAGAGCGGCATTCGCTTTCTCCACACTCCTTTACCCGCACCGCCAACAGCATTCCTTACGGTCCGCCTGCCCCGAAGGGCAGCGATACGGGCTTACCGTGTTTCGCATGAATAACGAGATGGGTTAGACCCTGCCTTTCCGCCGGCGGCCTTGATGTCCGTGTACCCCCAGAGTTCATGAGGTAACCGGCCGCGCACCTTTTGGTTCAAGCCTGTCAGCATCTTTGGCTTGTTAATCCTAACGACGTTTATTAGCAGTTCACTTACGTTGGTCATGCCATCCAGCCTAGCGCTGCACCCGCGTTAATGCTCGCAGGTAGCACCTAGCCTCGCGGCGACGGTGTGGCCCGAAAGCCCAGCTACATTGTCCCGACAGCTTCATACCGGACCGTTACCAGTCCTGCATGTGCCGGTAGGCTACTGATGACGGAACATCAGGTTCCTCGACGGGTTTCCCCGTTGGAACAATTACTCAAGCGACTTCACGTCGCACTAACTCCAGGGTTTCCTTGATCTCTTCCATCACCACGTAACTCTTGGACTGCGCCGCGCCGGGGAGTTGCAACAGGATATCACCCAGCAATTTGCGGTACTCATCCATTTCGCGGATGCGCGCCTTGATCAGGTAATCGAAATCGCCCGAAACGAGGTGGCATTCCTGCACATCCGGAATGCGCAAGACTTCATGGCGGAATTGGTCGAATGCCGAAGCCGACTTCTGGTTCAGCGTGATTTCGACAAACACCAGCAATTTGGCGCCCAGCGCTGCGGCATCGACCTTGGCATGGTAACCCGTGATGACGCCATCGCGCTCCATGCGCTTGACGCGTTCGATGCAGGGCGTAACCGACAGCCCGACGCGGTCGCCCAGGTCTTTCATGGAAATGCGCCCCTCGCGCTGCAGGATGCGCAGGATGTGGCGGTCCAGCTTGTCCAGACCACGTGTCGACTCCTTAACGGTACGCATGAAATTCCACCAAATCTTGAATGTTTTTCAGAAACAAAAACTAGTTGCTCAGTCATATGATAGCTGCATTTCCTGCAACGATACCAGTTCGGCAGGGAACAATTATTCAACTCGACGAGGAGACGGACATGCTGATCGGCGTACCCAAGGAAATCAAGAATCACGAATATCGTGTCGGCCTGACACCTTCATCGGTGCGCGAGCTGACCTCGCGCGGCCATCAGGTCGTGGTGCAAAAGAATGCCGGCACGGCCATCGGGCTGACCGACGAGCAGTATGTCGCTGCCGGCGCCACGCTGTCCGACTCCGCTGCCGATATCTTCGCCCGCGCCGAAATGATCGTGAAGGTCAAGGAGCCGCAACCGGTCGAATGCGCCATGCTGCGCAAGGACCAGATTCTCTACACCTATCTGCATCTGGCCCCGGACCCTGAACAGACCAAGGCTTTGGTCGCCTCCGGTGCGGTTTGCATCGCCTATGAAACCATCACGGGCCAGGGCGGCGGCTTACCTTTGCTGGCGCCGATGAGCGAAGTCGCCGGCCGCATGGCGATCCAGGCCGGCGCGGCGCACCTGGAAAAGTCCAAGGGCGGCATGGGCTTGCTCCTGGGCGGCGTGCCGGGGGTGGCTGCCGGCCACGTGGTGATCATCGGTGCCGGCGTGGTCGGCACCAATGCCTTGCAGATGGCAGTGGGCGCCGGCGCGCGCGTGACCGTGCTCGACAAGAGCATTGACCGCCTGCGCCAGCTTGACCTGGTCTACGGCAACCGCATCAATACCCTGCATTCGAACGCCCATACCATCGAGGAATCGGTGCTCGACGCCGATCTCGTGGTCGGCGGCGTGCTCGTGCCCGGCGCGGCCGCGCCGAAATTGGTGACGCGCAGCATGATTTCGCGCATGAAGCAAGGCGCAGTGGTGGTGGACGTGGCGATCGACCAGGGCGGCTGCTTCGAGACCTCGCATGCCACCACGCACGCCGAGCCGACCTTCGTGGTCGATGGCGTGGTGCATTACTGCGTCGCCAACATGCCCGGCGCCTTGGCGCGCACCTCGACCTTTGCGCTCAACAATGCCACCATCGGCCACGCTGTCGCCATCGCCGACAAGGGTTGGCGGAAGGCCATGCGCGACGACGTGCATCTGCGCCACGGCTTGAATGTGTGCGAAGGCCAGGTCACCTATGAAGCGGTGGCCAAGGATCTGGGCTACGAATACGTCACGGCCGACGTGCTGATAGGCTGAATAAGTTGCGTCAAGCGGAACCGCCCGCCGCGCCTTTCATTGAGGGCGCGGCTTGCGCAAACCGTGGCGCAGGTTTGATCCTGCGTTGCCACCAGGCCTCCACCGGGCCGCTCAAATCTTCTTCCGCATGCGGATAATGGCTGTGCATATGCAATAGCGGATAAAACTCGGCTTGCTGGCCGAAACGCCCGGCCAGTTCCCGGCCCATGGCAAATGGGATCACGGGATCGCCGTCCGCATGTACGATCAATACGGGAACGTGGATTTTGCCGATCAGCGAACGCGTATCGTAGCGGTCGCGCATCAAAAGGCGAACCGGGAAGACCGGAAATGTGCCGGCCGCCACCTCGTAAATCGCCGTATACGGCGCTTCCAGGATCAAGCCCTGCGACATGCCCTCGCTGGCCATGCGCGCCGCCACGCCGCTGCCCAGGCTATGCCCCCACACCACAACGCCACCCGGCGGATGCCCCAGCGCAGCCAGCGTGGCCCGCGCGCTTGCCATCAGGCTGTCTTCGCTGGGCTCGCCCGGATTGCCGGAGTAGCCTGGATATGACGCCAAAACCACGCCCCATCCCAGGCGGTGCAGCCGCTCGCCGGTTTGCATGAAATCGGTTCGATCCGAACCATTGCCGTGGAAGAAGACGACAGTGGGCAAGTCCGCCGCGCTCGGCTCCGCGATCCAGTTCGTGATCTTGCCGACCCCGGGCACATCGACCTTCATCGTGCGGTAGATGGAGCCGGCCGGCGCGGCATCCAGGGTCACGGGCGGCGGCACATAGAGCAGCTTGCGCTGATAAAAGTAGAGGACCGTGCAGCTTGCCAGGTAGGCAAGGATGACGAAACGCAACAGGGCAAAGGCGATTTTCATGGTCGGCGCACAAAATAAAAACACGCTCCCGCAAGCGCCGGGAGCGTGTCCGGATGCCGCCTATGATATCAGGCAGTGGCTTGCTTGCTTGGTACGACTACCGAACCAACGAAGGTTATGAACAGGTTCAAGAGCAGCGCAATCAAACCGATGTAGATCGGCGTGCCCGCCAGGGGATAAATCGATTTCCATCCCACCATGTAAGCCAGCGTCGTGCAGCAAATCATGCCCGCCGCCCAACCGAGGAACAGTCCAGGCGTCCTCAATTTACGGGTGAAGAGCGTAAAGACAATGGCGGGGAAGGTTTGCAATATCCACATGCCGCCCAACAATTGCAGTTCAATTGCGAACGCGGTCTCTACCTTGAAGATGAAGATCAAGGCGCCGAACTTGACCAGAAGCGACATAATCTTGGCCGTGGCAGATTCCTGTGCCGGAGTGAGATTGGGATTAACCAGCGGCTTCCACAGATTGCGAGTAAACAGATTGGCCGCACCGATCGACATGATGGCAGCCGGCACCAGGGCGCTGATCGCGATAGCCGCCGCAGCAAAGCCGACGAACCAACTGGGGAAGAGCTTAGCAAACAGTTGCGGCACGACGTCATTCGGACTATCCACTTTCACACCGCCTGCAATCGCCATGTATCCCATCAGAGCGATCAGGCCAAGCAATACCGTGTAGGCCGGGAGCAGGATCGCGTTCTTGCGTATGGTCTTTTCGGAAGATGAGCTGAGGATGGCCGTCATCGTATGTGGATACATGAAAGCCGCCAGTGCCGATCCTAGCGCGAGAGAGGCATATGCAGAAAATTGTGCAGGCTTCAAGATGATGCCGGTGTTGCCACCCTTGGCCGCAAAGAAATTGCCGGCCGCATCGAATACCGAGCTGTAGCCACCCAGCTTCGATGGAATCAGGCACACCGCTGCAATGACGACGATGTAGATCATGATGTCCTTCACGAAGGCGATCATGGCAGGAGCGCGAATACCGCTCGCATAGGTATAGAGGGCCAAGATGACAAAGGCAACCGCGAGCGGAATCTCGCCAGGAATCCCTAGTCCCTTGATCACAGCTTGCATGCCCACCAGTTGCAAGGCGATGTAGGGCATGGTGGCAACGATACCGGTCACAGCAATGGCCGCCGGGAACCACCTGCCTCCGTGTGCACCCTGCACGAAGTCGGCGGCCGTGATGTAGTTTTCCTTATGACAGACGCGCCACAGTTTAGGCATCACGAGGAAAACAAAAGGGTACACAATGATCGTGTAGGGCAAGGCAAAAAAACCGTACGCGCCAATGCCGAAAACCAAGGCGGGAACGGCGATTACCGTGTATGCCGTGTAGAAGTCGCCGCCGACCAGAAACCAGGTGATCAGCGTGCCAAATTGGCGCCCACCCAGGCCCCACTCGTGGAGTTGGGTCATATCGCCGGCCTTCCAGCGTGCGGCGAAGAAACCAATGACAGTGACGAGAGCGAAAAACGCGACAAAGACGGCTATGGCCGTCGTGTTTAAGGAGGAAGTATCCATTATTTATCCGCCTTGTACACGATGAAGATGATGACCGAGGTAATCGGCACCCAAAGGAATTGATACCAATAGAAGAACGGGAAGCCAAACAAGGTCGGCTCCACGCTGTTGTAAAACGGCACCCACAGCAAGGCCAGAAACGGGATCAGCAGCAGGATGTTCGGAAATAGCTTGAAAGAGCCGGATGGCTCCTCCGGCTTGCGGTCTATCGACATGATGTCTCCTGTATTATTAATAGAAAGAACGCTCCGATAATTATAGTAACGATCGATAAATTGCGTAAATACGCAGTACTACGTATGAAAACCAGGCAACGCATCATTTTCATCGCCCTCCTCCCGCTCTTACTCGCATTTGCGGCCATCGCCTTCGCCCTGCGCCACCAGGCCTATGCGCTCTCCACCCAGCAACACGACACGGTCGAAGCCGCCTACCGTGCCAGCAAGGAGGCGGAGCTGCGAAATTATGTCAAGCTCGGTACACAAGCGATTGCCGCGCTCTACGATTCGGGCCGCAACGACCAGGAAACGCAGGACAAGGCCAAGGCGATCCTGGAAAAGATGGAGTTTGGCGCAGATGGTTATTTTTTCATCTACGATCTGCACGGCACCAACCTGATGCATCCGCGCCTGCACAACTTCGTCGGCAACAATTACTGGGACTTGCGCGATGCGCAAGGCAACCTGGCGATCCAGAAGTTGATCGCCCAGGCGCGCGCCGGCGGCGGTTTCGTGCAATACAGCTGGCCCAAGCCTTCGCTGCAGCGCGAAGCGCCGAAACTGGCCTACGTGGTGATGCTGGAGCGCTGGGGCTGGATGCTGGGCAGCGGCATTTACCTCGACGATGTCGATGCCGCCTTGCAGAAAATCGACCGGCAAAGCGCGCACAACATCGACGGCACCATGATTCTCTTGGCCGGCATTGCCGCCGCGTGCGCCTTGGCGATCACGTTCTCCGGCCTGTTCCTCAACTTCAGCGAATTGCGCGTGGCCGACGCCAAGCTCAAGGTGCTGGCCCAGCGTGTGGTGCAGTCGCAGGAAGAGGAACGCGCCCGGCTCTCGCGCGATCTGCACGACGGCATCAGCCAGGAATTGATGTTCGTGCGGCTGCAAGTGGAAACCGGCCTGGAACAATTGGCGGAAAGCCGGCAAGCCCCGGCGCAAAGTGCATTCGCGCGCGCTGCCGAACAGTTGAACCGTATCATGGGTGAGGTGCGACGCATCTCGCATGGCTTGCGGCCAGGCATGCTCGACGATCTTGGATTGGGCGTAGCGATAAAACATTTGGCCGAGGAGTTCGGCGAAGATGCCGGCATCGCCGTGCGGGTAGACGTCGAAGGCGAGGTCGGCAAGCTGCCTGCCATGGCCAACACCGCCCTGTTCCGCATCGCCCAGGAAGCCATGACGAACATCCGGCGCCATGCGCAGGCAAGCCGTGTCGATATCGGCCTCGTCGCGGCGGGCAAAACTGTGGAACTGATCATCGCCGACAATGGGCGTGGCTTCGACGTCGCCGCACTGCAGGAAAATGCCCAGCGCGGCATCGGCTTGCGCAACATGCATGAGCGTGCGGAGTCCGTTGGCGGCACGCTCGACGTCGTGTCTTCGCCGGGCGGCGGGACACGCATCGCCGTCACGGTGAGGGGAGCATAGGATGTCCGAACACCAACGGCCGATTCGCATCCTGCTCGTGGATGATCATCAACTGGTACGCGACGGTTTGCGCGCCCGCTTGTCAGCCGTCGAGCGCTTCGAGGTGGTTGCCGAAGCCGCATCCGCCGAGGAAGCGCTGGCTGCCGCCGCCGAACACGACGTCGATCTCGCGCTGATGGATATCAATCTCAAAGGTGTCTCGGGCATTGAAGCGACGGCGCGTTTTCATGCCGAGCATCCCGCCATTGCCGTCATCATGCTATCCATGCACGACAAGGCAGAATACGTCTTGCAGGCGATCGGTGCCGGCGCGCGCGGCTACGTGTTGAAAGATGCGCCGGCGACCGACATCATCGCTGCCATTGAGAGTGCAGCCGAGGGCAAGGTCTATTACAGTGCGGCGTTGCAGATCGCGCCGTCAGGCCCGAGCTCGCCCTTGCTGCTCTTGACGGTACGCGAAAAAGACATACTGCAACGCATTGCCCAAGGCCATTCAAACAAGGAAATCGCGCGCGACCTCGATTTGAGCGTGCGCACGGTGGAAACGCACCGCTGGAACATCAAGCGCAAGCTGAATATCGATGGGCAAGCCGACCTGATCCGCTTTGCGGTGGAAAATCTGCCGGCTGCCTAGACCCGATAGGAAGCGTCCGGGCGCAGCTTTTCGGCATTGGCACGAATCGACGCCAGCACGATGGGGCTCAGTCCTGCGCCGTCTTCCTTTTCAACGTAGTCCAACATCTCGATACGCATGCGCGGCGCCCAGAATTTCTTGAGATGGCCGGAAATCTCGCGCGACGCCTCTTCCGGGTCGGGCAGCGAATCGTAAAAACTGCCGATCTGGTTGGCCATCTTGATCAGGTTGTCGATATCCAATTCATGTCCCTCTATGTGTTCGCCAGCTTCTCGGCGTGCGCATAGGCGACGAATTCATCGCCGCGCGCAAACGCCAGCAGGATCATGCCGCATGACTCGGCCGTGCGCACCGCCAAGGCGGTCGGCGCGGAGATCGCCACCAGCGCCGGCATGCCAAGGCTGGCCGCTTTTTGCACCAACTCCACGCTGGCCCGGCTCGTCATCGCCAGAAAACCGTCCTGCGCGTCGATCTTTTCGCGCGCCATGAAGCCGATCAATTTATCGAGCGCATTGTGCCGGCCCACGTCCTCGAACACGGCCAGCACCCTGCCCTCATTGTCACACCAGGCGGCGGCATGCGTGGCGCCGGTCTTGCGGTTGATCGGCTGATGCCGCTTCAAGCCATCGAGCGCCTGTTTCACCGCACGCGGCGACAGCATCTCTTTGCCCTGCACTTGCCGCAACGGCCGCATGACTTGCCCCAGATCCTCCGTGCCGCACAAGCCGCAGCCGGTGCGCCCGGTGAGGTTGCGCCGCTTTTCCTTGAGCCTGGCAAACGCCCCGCCTTCGATACGCATATGCACCGTAATGCCGTCGGCGCCATGCTCGATCTCCAATTCGAAGATATCGCCCAGGCTGCCGACGATGCCTTCGGAGAGAGAAAAACCGACGGCAAATTCTTCCAGATCGCAAGGCGTGGCTAGCATGACGGCATGCGAAATGCCGTTGTACTCCAGCGCCACCGGCACTTCATCAGCCAGATCGTCGGCCGCTTCGCTCGTCGCACCGCCGGTGAACCGAACGACGGTCCGCCGTTCGATGGCCGCATGTTCCAAGGCCTCGGCATCCATGTCCGTCACGCCGCCGGTGTGCTTGCTTCCTCAAGCAATTGCAATTGCTCATGGTTGAAACGTTCGTATTCCTTCTGCCATTCCGACGGTTGCTGCACCGGCATGACCTGGACCGCCGTCACCTTGTATTCGGGGCAATTGGTGGCCCAGTCCGAGTTCTCGGTGGTGATCACGTTGGCACCCGATTCGGGGAAGTGGAAAGTCGTGTAGACCACGCCCGGCTGCATGCGCTCGGAAATCATGGCGCGCAACACCGTGTCGCCGGCCCGGCTCTGGATGCCGACCCAATCCGCGTCCTTGATGCCGCGTTCCTCGGCATCGTGCGGATGAATCTCCAGCCGGTCTTCCGAATGCCAGTGCACGTTCTCCGTGCGGCGCGTCTGCGCACCGACGTTGTATTGCGACAGCACGCGCCCCGTGGTCAGGATCAGCGGATACTTGCGCGTAACCTTTTCATCGGTCGCCACATACTTGGTGATGATGAACTTGCCCTTGCCGCGCACAAATTCGCCGATATGCATGATGGGCGTGCCTTCCGGCGCCTCGTCGTTGCATGGCCACTGGATGCTACCCAGCCGGTCGATCTTGTCGAAGCTCACGCCACGGAAGGTCGGCGTCAGGCGCGCGATCTCGTCCATGATTTCGGACGGATGGCTGTAGTTCATGTCGTAGCCCAGGCGCTTGGACAACGCGATCGTCACTTCCCAATCGGCCAGGCCGGCGCGTGGCGGCATGACCTGGCGCACGCGCGAAATGCGGCGCTCGGCATTGGTGAAGGTGCCGTCCTTCTCCAGGAACGAGGAACCCGGCAGCAGCACGTGGGCATACTTGGCGGTTTCGTTCAAGAAGATGTCCTGCACCACGATGCATTCCATCGACTCCAAAGCCGCCGCGACGTGCTGCGTGTTCGGGTCGGATTGCACGATGTCTTCGCCCTGGCAATACAAACCCTTGAAGCTGCCGTGCAGGGCGGCATCGAACATGTTGGGGATGCGCAAGCCGGGCTCCGCCTGGATGGACACACCCCAGGCCGCTTCGAATTCGCCGCGCACGGTCGAATCGGACACGTGGCGGTAGCCCGGCAATTCATGCGGGAACGAACCGATGTCGCACGAACCCTGCACGTTGTTCTGGCCGCGCAAAGGATTGACGCCCACGCCTTCGCGCCCCACGTTGCCGGTTGCCATGGCGAGGTTGGCGATGCCCATGACCATGGTCGAGCCTTGCGCATGCTCGGTCACGCCCAGGCCGTAGTAGATCGCCGCGTTGCCGCCGGTGGCATAAAGCCTGGCCGCGCCGCGCAGATCGGCCGCCGGCACGCCGGTTTCGGCTTCCAGCGCTTCAGGCGAATTCTCGGGCAGCGCAACGAACGTTTTCCACTCGTTGAACGCCTTGGTCTCGCAACGCGCATCGATGAAGGACTGGTTGAGCAAGCCTTCGGTCACGATCACGTGCGCCATGGCGCTGACCACGGCCACATTGGTGCCGGGACGCAAGGGCAAATGGTAATCCGCCTTGACGTGGGCCGACTTGACCATGTCGATCTTGCGCGGATCGACCACGATCAGCTTGGCGCCTTCGCGCAGGCGGCGCTTCATGCGCGAGGCGAACACCGGATGGCCGTCGGTCGGATTGGCGCCGATGACCATGATCACGTCGGCCTGCTCGACCGATTTGAAGGTTTGCGTGCCGGCCGATTCGCCCAGCGTCTGCTTCAAGCCGAAGCCGGTCGGCGAATGACAGACGCGCGCACAGGTATCGACGTTGTTGTTGCCGAAGGCGGCGCGCACCAGCTTTTGCACCAGGTAGCCTTCTTCGTTGGTGCAGCGCGACGACACGATGCCGCCGATCGAGTCGCGCCCGTGCTTGGCCTGGATGCGCTTGAATTCCGACGCAGCATAGTCAAGTGCCTCGTCCCACGACACTTCCTTCCAGGGATCGGTGATCCTGGCCCGTATCATGGGCTTCAAGATACGGTCCTTGTGCGTGGCATAGCCCCAGGCAAAGCGGCCCTTGACGCAGGCGTGCCCTTCGTTGGCCTTGCCGTCCTTGGCCGGGACCATGCGCACCACCTCGTTGCCCTTCATTTCGGCATCGAGCGAGCAACCCACGCCGCAATAGGCGCAGGTGGTGTTGATGGAGTGCTCGCCCTGGCCGAGCCAGATGACGGACTTCTCTTGCAGCGTCGCCGTCGGGCAAGCCTCGACACAAGCGCCGCAGGACACGCATTCGGACTCCATGAAACTCTCGTCCTGCCCTGCCGAGACGCGCGACTCGAAGCCGCGGCCCGAAATCGTCAGCGCGAACGTGCCCTGCGTTTCCTCGCAGGCGCGCACGCAGCGGTTGCAGACGATGCACTTGGACGGGTCATACGCGAAGTAGGGATTCGATTCATCCTTCACGTCCTTCAGATGGTTGGCGCCGTCGTAGCCGTAACGCACTTCGCGCAGCCCCGTGACGCCGGCCATGTCCTGCAATTCGCAATTGCCGTTGGCCGGACAGGTGAGGCAATCGAGCGGGTGGTCGGAGATATAAAGCTCCATCACGCCCTTGCGTATGTCCTGCAACTTGGGCGACTGGGTGCGCACCACCATGCCGGCTTCGACCGGGGTCGTGCACGAGGCCGGGTAGCCACGCCGGCCCTCGATCTCGACTAAGCACAAGCGACAGGATCCGAACGGCTCCAAACTATCGGTCGCGCACAGCTTGGGGATGTTCACGCCGCTCTCGGCGGCGGCGCGCATGACCGAGGTACCGGCCGGCACGCTGACTTCCATGCCGTCTATGGTGAGCGTGACCATGTCGGCTGCCACCTTTGGCGGGGTACCGAAATCGCGGCGCAATATGGTTTCTATCATGGTGATCTCCTATGCAGCCTTGCTCTGTTTCGCAGGCTGGCCGAAGTCTTGCGGAAAATGATCGAGCGCCGACAACACCGGATAAGGCGTCATGCCGCCCATGGCGCACAGCGAACCGTTGAACATCACATCGCACAAGTCGCGCAGCAGCACGACTTGCTTGGGCCTGTCTTCGCCGGCAATGATCTTGTCCATCACCTCGACGCCGCGCGTCGAGCCGATGCGGCACGGCGTGCATTTGCCGCACGATTCGATGGCGCAGAATTCCATGGCGTAGCGCGCGAGCTTAGCCATATCGGCAGTGTCGTCATGCACCACGATGCCGCCATGCCCCAATACAGCCCACAGCGCAGCAAAGGCCTCGTAGTCGAGCGGCGTATCCCATTGCGACTCGGGCAAATAGGCGCCCAAGGGCCCGCCCACCTGCACTGCCTTGATGGGTCGGCCCGAAGCCGTGCCGCCGCCGTAGTCAAAGAGAATCTCGCGCAAGGTCGCGCCGAACGCCAGTTCGATCAAGCCGCCATGCTTGACGTTGCCGGCCAATTGCACCGGCAGCGTGCCGCGCGAGCGGCCCATGCCGAAATCCTTGTAGAACGCCGCGCCTTTGTCCAGGATGATGGGCACGCTGGCAAACGACAGCACGTTGTTGATCACGGTCGGCTTGCCGAACAAGCCCTGGATTGCTGGCAGCGGCGGCTTGGCGCGCACGATGCCGCGCTTGCCTTCCAGGCTTTCAAGCAGCGCCGTTTCCTCGCCGCAGATATAGGCGCCCGCGCCCTTGGCCACTTCAAGGTCGAATTGCTTGCCCGAACCGAGCACGTTCTCGCCGAGAAAGCCCTTGTCGTAGGCGACGGCAATCGCTTCATTCAGGGTCGCAATCGAATGCGGGTATTCGCTGCGCACATAGATATAACCCTTGGTCGCGCCAACAGCCAGGCCGGCGATGGTCATGCCTTCAATCAGCACGAAAGGGTCGCCTTCCATGATGATGCGGTCGGCAAACGTGCCTGAATCGCCTTCGTCGGCATTGCAGACAATGTATTTCTGCGCCGCCTGCGCCTTCAGCACCGTCTTCCACTTGATGCCAGTCGGAAAAGCCGCGCCGCCCCGGCCGCGCAGGCCCGATTCGGTAACCGCATCGACGATGGCGGCGCCATCCAAGGCCAGCGCGCGGCGCAACCCGGCATAACCTTCGTGCTTTTCGTAGTCGGCCAGCGAAACCGGGTCGGTAATGCCGGTACGCGCAAAGGTCAGGCGCGTTTGCTTCTTCAGATAAGGTAGCTCATCGACCGGGCCGAGAGATTTGGCATGCTTCGCCGCCCCCAGATGAAAGTCCGCGTCGAACAAGGCAGCGATGTCGTCAGCCTCGACTTCACCGTAACCGACCCGCCCGGCGGCGGTTTCCACTTCAATCAGCGGCTCAAGCCACAGCAAGCCGCGTGTGCCGTTGCGCACCAGTTCAATGGCGACCCCGCGTCGCTTGGCTTCGTCGGCAATGGCAGCCGCGACCTCATCTGCGCCCAGCGCCAGCGCGGTCGAATCGCGCGGCACGAAAATTCGTATGCTCATGCCGATTCCTCCCGCCCCAATTGCGCGATCAGCTTGTCGAATCGAACCGGGCTGACCTTGGCGTGGACCTTGTCGTCAATCATGATGGCCGGGGACGTGGCGCATTGCCCGAGGCAAAACACGGGCTCAAGCGAAAACTTGCCATCGGCGCTCTTGCCATGGAGCGTGCACCCCAGCGCCTGTTGCGCATGTTCCAGCAAATGCTCAGCCCCCATACTCTGACAAGCCTCGGCGCGGCATACCTGAACCTGATGCCGCGCAGGTGCCTGGGTGCGGAAATGATGATAGAACGTGACAACCCCATGCACTTCAGCGCGTGAGAGATTAAAGGCGCCGGCGATGTCAGGAATTGCGGCGCGAGGAATGTAGCCCAGCGCGTCCTGAATCCTGTGCAGCACGGGCAGCAAGTCGCCTGGCCCATTGATGCCGCCGGCCAATATTGCCTTGATCTTGTCTGCAAGCTCGTCGGCGCCTGCGGATTGCGCAACCTGTCCCATGATGCTCCATCGAAAGCCATACTGGTCTTATTATAGGGCAGAATGAATATAGGCTTCCAGGCAACATTTACTTGCAAGAAATTTACCTCATAAAAATGAGATATCAGGCTTTTAGCCAGCCGCGCAAGCGGGCGATGCGCTCAGCCGGCGCCATCCAGCCTGGCTCGGGCAAGGCATGCGCGCCATACACCAATGCCTGCATGATTTCCCCGTAAGGCACGTCCTTGAGCTTGCCGTTGCGCGCATGTTCCTTGCCAACCCGGGTTGAGTTTTCCAGGTCGATGCTGCCGTCCGGTGCCATGCGGTCGATCTCCGGCTGCGCGGCGCGGCGCACCATCTCCCTGATCCGTACGCGCAAGCCGGGATTCGTGCACACCGGCAGATAGCGCAAGGCCATCAGCAGGCCCACCATCTGATAGCCGACATCGTAGCCGTCCTTCTCGGGATTGGTGCCGTCGCTGCGTTGCAAGTCCAGGCCCTCACCGGCCCAGCGCTCGGCCCGTTGCGCAAAATGTGCGTCTCCCGTCACGGCGGCAGATTGGCCGAAGGCAGCCGCCAGGATATAGCGCCGATGCGTGTACGGCCGATTGTTCGGCACACCCTTTTCCTCCGCTTTCTCGCTCATCAACCAACGCGCCCCGCGCGCCAGGCCTTCAATGCGTTCGCGGTTGGCGCCGGCAGGATCGATCACACAGGCGCGCGCCAGCGCTTCGACGAAGAACGAGGTGGAATGGAACGGATCGCGGCTGGCAAATCCGCCATCGCCCTGCTGTCGGGCCAGCCCCCAGTCGAGTTCGCGCCAGCCTAGCACAATCCAGTCGGGCTTGGCCTGCGCATGGCCGCGCACGATCCACTCGACGCCTTGGCGCTGCTCCTCTATCCACTGGTAGCCCGCACGGTTGGTTCCCGCCGCCCCATCGGGCGAATAATCCCGGCTGACCGGCAGGCGATATAGCGACCGCCCCAATAGGGGATCGCCAATCATGCCGAGCAACGATGGCGCAGCCGCATCGTCGGCGCGGGCAACGGCGAGACGTGCCACCCACGGGGTCAATCCGGCGCAGGCTGCCGCAACTATCGCGCGGCGGCGCAGCAAAACAGTCATGGCTCCTCCCAGAGTCCCAAGGTCGACCTACCCGGAATGTCAACCGCCGGGGCGTGAATTGTGAATTGACCACTCTGTAACGAGGCGCATCGTCGGCGGTTGACGGCGATACGGCTTTTTTGCGACAGATTCGGCAAATTCATCTGGCGCAAGCCTGCCGCCCGTGAGTAAGATGAAGACAAAGGCACACAAGACAAACCTACCTTTTGGGGGAGACACCATGTTGTCAGGTATGTTTCAATCCTTGAGCATCGCCAAGCGGCTTGGCATCCTCATCGCTTCGGCTGTGCTGGGCGTCATCGTCCTCACCGCCATTTTCCTGGTCTCTGAACGAGCGCTGATCACCGACGAGCGCGAAGCCAACGTCAGGCAAGCCGTCGAAACCGCCTCCGGCGTGCTCGATTATTACAACGGCCTGGCAACTTCGGGCGCCATGCCCCTGGCCGATGCGCAGCAAAAAGCGCTCGATACCATCAAGGGCATGCGCTACAGCGGCAACGAATATTTCTGGGTCAACGACTTCCGCCCCGTGATGCTGATGCACCCGATCAAGCCCGACTTGAACGGCACCACGCTGAACCAGAACAAGGATGCCGACGGCAAGCTGCTGTTCGTCGAAATGACGGAATTGGCGAAGAACAAGGGGGCCGGCTACTTTCCCTATTTATGGCCCAAGCCCGGCAGCGACAAGCCGGTGCAAAAGGTGGCCTACGTCAAGGGCTTTGCACCGTGGGGCTGGCTGGTCGGCTCCGGCGTGTATATCGATACCATAGACGCGACCATCTGGAACCGCGCACTCAATTTCTCGGTCAGCGCGCTCGTTCTGGGCGGCGTGCTGCTCGCCATCGGCTTGATCATCGCACGCGGCATGCTGCGCCAGCTCGGAGAGGAACCCGACTACGCCTCAGGCGTGACGCAAGCCATCGCGGCAGGCGACTTGACGGGGGAAATCAAGGTCAAGCAAGGCGACCAATCCAGCCTGCTGTACTCGATCAAGACCATGCGCGACGCCATCGCCAACATCGTGGGCCAGGTCAGGAGCGGCACCGATGCCATCGCCGGCGCCTCCTCCGAAATCGCGCAGGGCAACATGGACCTGTCGGCGCGCACCGAATCGCAAGCCAGCTCGCTCGAAGAAACCGCCGCCTCGATGGAGACCCTGACCGACACGGTGCGGCAAAACGCCGACAACGCGCGCCAGGCCAACCAGTTGGCGCTGTCCGCTTCCGACGTGGCCGTCAAGGGCGGTGCGGTCGTCTCGCAAGTGGTGGACACAATGGGTTCGATCAATGAATCGTCGAAGAAAATCGTCGACATCATCGGCGTGATCGACGGCATCGCCTTCCAGACCAACATCCTGGCCCTGAACGCCGCCGTCGAGGCCGCGCGCGCCGGAGAACAAGGACGCGGGTTCGCCGTGGTCGCAACCGAGGTGCGCAACCTGGCGCAGCGCTCCGCTGCCGCGGCCAAGGAAATCAAGGGCCTGATCGGCGACTCGGTGGAAAAAGTGGAAGCCGGCAGCAAGCTCGTTGACCAGGCCGGCGCGACGATGAACGAAGTCGTCGACAGCATACGCCGCGTGACCGACATCATGGCCGAAATCACCGCCGCCAGCGCCGAGCAGACCAGCGGCATCGAGCAAGTCAACCAGGCGATCGGCGCGATGGACGATGTGACGCAGCAAAACGCGGCCCTGGTGGAACAGGCGGCCGCCGCTGCCGGTGCCATGCAGGATCAGGCCGCCGGCCTGGCCCAGGTCGTCAGCGTGTTCAAGCTCAATGCCTTGCAGTCGGCAGCACCTGCGGCGCGGACAAAGCCGGCACCTCGGAGCGCGCCACGCATTGCATCGACCTCGGCGCCGCAACGCACAGCCCCGCCGGCACAACTGGCCAAGCCATCCAAGGGCGTCAGCGTTCCAGCGCCGCGCCCGCCCAACAAGGCGCCCGCCACCGCCGGCGGCGCCGACGAATGGGAAGAATTCTGAGCCGAAGACAGCCGGGAAAACGCGTTTTTCGCATGAGCAAACGCGTTTTTTGAATAAGCGCTACACTACTGCGCCGACAGCAATGACTGCTGTCGATTCTTCTCTGCCCACATCATATCGGAGCATGCACCATGGCAATTTCGATGTACCAAATCACCATCCCCGTCTTCACGCGCGTGCTGAATAATTTGTCCGCCATCCTGAACAAGGGTGCCGCCCACGCCGAAGCGAAGAAAATCGATCCGTCGGTTTTCGTCAACGCCCGCCTGGCCCCCGACATGTTCCCGCTGGCACGCCAGATCCAGATCGCGACCGACGCCGTCAAGGGCTGCGCGGCCCGCCTGGCCGGTGTTGAGATTCCCGCCTTCGCCGACACCGAAGCGAGCTTCCCCGAACTGCAGGAACGCATCGCCAAGACCGTGGCCTTCCTCAACGGCATTACCGAAGCCCAGCTGGAAGGCAGCGAAAGCCGCACCGTGTCGCTGAAGATTCGCGGCAACGACGTCGAATTCAAGGGTCTGCCCTACCTCACCGGCTTCGCGCTGCCCAACCTGTATTTCCACGTGACGACAAGCTATGACATCCTGCGTCATAATGGCGTGGAACTCGGCAAGGCGGATTACCTCGGCAATCCCTGAGCAGGTTCGTAGGGTGGGTAAGCGCAGCGCAACCCACCAGCATGTAGTGAAAGACATTTGAAGCACTGGTGGGTTGCGCTACGCTTACCCACCTTACCTCATGCAAAAAGGCCGGCAATGCCGGCCTTTTCCATGCGCAATCACAACTCGCTTACTTCAGCATATCAAGAAATTTGACCTTGTCCGTGGTCGCGCGACGCGCATCTTCCACCGTGACCTTCTTCGCCTTGAGCAAGGCCATCAGATCGTCGTTCATCGTATGGCAAGCCGAATTCGGCTGTGCGCTGAGCTTGTCGAGCAAGGGACGGATCCCGCCCGTGTCGCCCTTTTCAATCAGCGCTGCGACTTCCGGCGTCACGGTCAGGCATTCGGTGGCGAGATGAAAACCGTCGCCCTTCATCGAAGGCAGCAGCGCCTGGCACAATACCCCGCGCAGGGCCGAAGACAAGGCTTGCGCCTGCGTCTCGGTGTTGCCCAAGAGGCGCAACAACTTTTGCAGCCCCAGTTCGGTCGAACGCGCATGCAACGTGGCAAACACCAGCGGCCCCGATTCCGCCAGTGCCAAGGCTTCCTGCGCCGTCTGCGCATCGCGGATTTCGCCGATCAAGATCACATCGGGCCGCTCGCGCAAGGCGTCCAGCGCACCGAGGTAATAACTCCCCACATCGCCATCAGCGCCGACTTCGCGCTGCGTGATGATGCATTTACGCTGCGGGATCAGCGTTTCGACCGGATCTTCAATCGTGATGATGTGGCCCGAACGGTTCTTGTTGATTTCATCCAGCATCGAAGCAATCGTGGTCGACTTGCCCTGGCAGGTGTCGCCGATCAACAGCACCAGGCCATTGTCGAGCTTGGCGAAAGCCTGCGACTCGGCGCGCAAGCCGATGTCCTTCAACACCATCGGCTCGGTCGGGAAGCGGCGGATCACGCAGCCCAGGCGCTTTTTCCCCTGGAAGGTAAAGCAGTTGGCGCGGATGCGCGCGCTATACAAATCCTTGGAGCGATCAAAGGCGCGGTCGCGGATCTTGTCTTCCCAATCAGGCTCGATCACTTCAAAGAACTCTTCCAGCTCCTCCAGCGTGATCGGCGTGTCCGACACCGCCACCAGCCGCTTGGGCTGGCGCAGCATGATCGGGCTGTTCTGGTGGATGATGATGTCGGTGAAGGGCGTATTCGAGCTGAGCAGATGGACGATTTGCTCCACCAAGGTCCCTAATATCGGCAAGCCGTTGGTTTCCTCGGGAGTCAGGGTCTCGATCTGTGAGTATTGTTGATTTTCCACTAATTTTCCTTGATGGTTTGGTCGCCCATTCGCACTATCAGATTGTCACATTTTGCCGCGCGACAAATTCACACTAATTTACTGTATAGCCGTACAGTTATCAATGGAATTCTGTTCAATTGACGAAAATCGTGTTGTTGCCCACCTTTTGCAGCTCCCTCAAGGCGGGAAAGTAAGGCTCGGCGCGAAAATCCTTCATTTGCCGCTCCGTCACGACAATCGCCACCGGTCCGCCAGCGGCCGCCGAGGCGAACCGTGCGCCATCGATCAGCAAATCATTAGGCTGGAGCTTGTTGCCCCAATAGAGATCGTTGCTGCGGCTATCGACGATATGCAAGGGGCTGGCCATGTAGAACGGCAGCGAAGACAACTCCTCGAAATTGCGATACAGGTAAACCTGCCGATTTGCCGCCTCGCCCTGCAACACCTGCGCCAGCGGGCGATTCGACACCAGCGGCTCCACCGCGTTGATCGCCACCAGCAAGGCAGCAACGGCGCCCAGGCCGGGCGCGAGATAGGCCAGCACGCCCGCCCTGCTCCACGCGGCAGCGGCCGTCGCAACAAGGCTCAGCATACTGAAGACAGCCAGGATCCATATGGCGAATTGCAGCGGCGCCTGGCCAAGTATCAGCGGCTCGCCGGGCAGGTGCGCGCCCCGCAACACCAAGTACAGCGCCGCCGCGCCGGTCAAGAGCGTCAGCAGGATGCCCGGCACGGCGCGCCAATGCCGTGCAAGATAGTCGCGCCGCTCCAGCGCCAGCGCCAAGTGCAAAGCCGCGAACGGCATCACCACCACAAGGTAATAATTGGCCTTGGCACTAGAGATTGAAAAGAACAGCAAGGGCATCAGCCAGGCAAGCAAAAGAAAACACCGCAGGCTGCGCTCTTCCTCCGACAAGGCCCGCGCGCGTTGCAGCAGCCCCACCAGCAGGAAAGACCACGGAAACAGATAAGCCAGCATGCGCGGAAGGTAATACCACCACGCGCCCGAATAATAATCATGCGGCTCGCGCTTGCCAAGGAAGCGCAGCACATGTTCATTGACGAAATAAAACCACGGAAATATCGGCTCGACCAGGCTGGCCGCAACATGCCAGGGCACGGCGATCAGCAGGAATACCGCAATCGCATCCACACGCAGCCAGGTACGGCACGCCTCCCTGATGCCACCTTTAAGCAAGCCGGGCAGCAAATACGCCACCCCCACCAGCCCAAACAACATCACCGCCACCAGCCCCTTGGCCATCAACGCCAGCGCGAGCGCCGCATAAGACAGGCGCAGCAGGCCCGGCCTGCGCTCGATACTGTACCGGTAGGCGTAGAGCAAGGCGCCTGTCAGGCAAGCCGTCAATAGCATGTCGAACATCAAGGTGCGCGACATCTGCGCCACGCCCAGGCCGCTGACGAACATCAATGCCGCCAGCCGGCCCACCTGCGGCTTGCCCACAGCAACACCGAAACGCAACAGCAAGCCGACACAGCAGAGCGAAGACAACGCCGGCACCAGGCGCGCGCTCCATTCCGCCAGGCCGAACAAGGAAAACGACAAGGCCGTGAGCCAGTACAATAGCGGAGGCTTCTCCATATACGGCAAGCCGTTCAGGTGCGGAATGATCCACAGCCGCCAGTCGTGGGCGGCCAGCATTTCGCGCGGGATTTCCGCGTACAGCCCTTCGTTGTTATCGAGGATGCCGTAGCTGCCCAGCGCCGCCAGCACAGAGCCGAGCGCCGCGATCCAGATCAGCCACAGGGGAATGGAAAACGTCGAAGATGGTTTTTGAGACACGCGGACCGGATAGTTTGAATTGATTTGACTTATTTTCTCATGAAGAAACCAATTTCCCAACCGATTGCCGCCCTCGTGCAGCACTCCCGCCGCGAACTGGTCGATGCGGCGCTCGATGCCGCGCAAAACTCGCACGCCGTATTCACGCGGCTCTATCCCGACGCTGCGTGCGCCGCCGCCGATCATGCCGACGCCATGCGAACGTCGCGCGTGCAGCCCCCATCCCCACTCGCCGGCCTGCCGGTGTCGATCAAGGACTTGCTCGACGTGGCGGGCGAACCGACCATGGCCGGCTCGACGGTGCTCGCCGATGCACCAGCGGCAAAGGACGACGCCCCGGTCGTGCGACGCCTGCGCGCGGCCGGCGCCGCCATCATCGGCAAAACCAACATGACCGAATTCGCCTTCTCCGGCCTGGGCCTGAATCCGCACTACGGCACACCGGCCAACCCTTGCGATAACGAGGTCGCGCGCATCCCCGGCGGCTCGTCGTCCGGCGCGGCGGTGTCGGTGGCGGCCGGCATGTGCGTTGCCGCCATCGGTTCCGACACAGGTGGCTCGATCCGCATTCCCGCCGCGCTGTGCGGCCTGGTCGGCTTCAAGTCCACCGCGCGCCGCGTAACCACGGCCGGCGCGGTTCCGCTATCGACCACGCTCGACACGATCTGCGCCATGACACGCTCGGTCGACGACTGCATTCTGATCGACAGCCTGATCGCCGACGCACCCCTGGCCGTGCCGCATCTGCCGCTGAAAGGCCTGCGCCTCGCAGTGCCGGCCAATTTGATGCTGGACGACCTCGAAGCGCACGTTGCCGCCAGCTTTTCCGCCGCCCTGTCGCGCCTGTCGGCCGCCGGTGCCACGATCTCTGACGCCGCGCTTGTGCCGCTCGATGAATGTGCCAGCCTCAACAAGTTTCCCAACGTCGAGGCCTATGCCTGGCACCGCGCACTGCTCGCGCGTGGCGAAGCAGAATACGATCCGCGCGTGTCCAAGCGCATCAAATACGGCGCAACCATGAGCGCGGCCGACTATATCGACATGCAAGGCAAGCGCGCCGCCTGGATCGCCCGCATGGAAGCCCTGCTGGCGCCCTATGACGCGTTGATCGCCCCAACCGTCCCCATCGTCGCGCCGCCGATTGCCCTGCTCGAAGCTTCGGACGAGCAATTCTATGCCGCCAATGCCAAGGTCTTGCGCAACACCTCCGCCATCAACTTCCTCGACGGTTGCGCCATTTCCCTGCCCTGTCACGCCCCCGGCAGCCTGCCCGTGGGCCTGATGCTGGCGGCACCCGCCATGCACGACGCCAGGCTGTTGGCAATTGCGAAAGCTGTGGAAATCACGCTGGGAATTAACCATTGATCACCCATTGCCATTGCCCGACGCGATAAAATGATGCCTCACCAAGGGCCGCCCGGGCATGCCGGGCCGACTGGTGCATAACACTCAGGGAAGACAATGGAAGTTGCAGTAATCGGTGGCGGTGTCATGGGCGTCTGCACCGCGTATTTTCTTGCCGAGGCCGGGCACGCGGTCAGCGTGATCGAGCGCCACGGCAATGTCGCCGAGCAAGCCAGTTTCGGCAATGCCGGCATCGTGGCGCCGGCTTATGCGACACCGTGGGCGATGCCCGGCGCGCCGCGCAAGCTTTTTGCCTCGCTCTTCAAAAGCAACAGCCCGTTCATGGTGAAGCGGCGCCTCGACCCAACATTGTGGCGCTGGCTCTCGCGCTGGATCTCGGAGTCCGAATTGCAGCGCTTCCGCACCAACCGCGAGCGCATGCAACGCATTGCGCAATACAGCCGCTCCGTGCTGCGGCAGGTGCGCGACTATGAAAGGCTCGATTACGAGCAGACCTCGGGATATCTCCAATTGTTTCGCAACGAACGCGATCTGGCACAGGCGCAAGCGCTGCTGCAACTGATGATCGAGCAAGGCGCAGCGCACCAGGTGCTCGATGGCGCGGCAGCCCGTGCCATCGAGCCCGGCCTGTCCGAACATATGCCCTTGGCCGGCGCCTGGCATTTCGGTGACGACGCAACCGGGAATTGCGCGCTGTTCACCAAGCAATTGAAGCAGGCGGCGCAAGCCAGGGGCGTCGATTTCCAATTCGGCTGCAAAGTCCTGGCAATCGAAACGCACAACCGGCGCGTGGGCTTGCATATCGACCGGCAATTGGTGCATGCCGACGCCGTGGTGATCGCCGCCGGCATCGATAGCGCGGCCCTGCTGGCTCCGCTTGGCATCAATGTGCCGCTCAACGCCGTCAAGGGATACGCCGCGACGGCACCGATCAAGGATTTCGATCATGCGCCGCTCTCGGCCGTGATGGACGACGCCAACAAGGTATCGATTGCGCGCATGGGCAATCGCGTGCGCGTAGCCGGCCTGGCGGAGTTCGGTGCGCGCGACAACGACTTGAACGAAAGCGCGCTGCGCAAACTGTTGCAGGTAGGCGAAGACTGGTTCCCCAACGCGGCCAATTACAGCGGCGCGCAATACTGGTGCGGCATGCGGCCCATGCTGCCCGACGGCCCGCCTTTGCTCGGCGCAAGCGGCGTGCCGAATGTGTACCTGAACATCGGCCACGGCGCAACAGGCTGGACCATGGCGGCCGGTTCCGGTAAATTGGTGGCAGACCTAGTCTCAAGCCGCGAACCGGAGATCGACACCGAAGGCTTGACCATCGCGCGTTTTCATCACTGAGATCCCCGATATCGTGACAGCGCTCTATTCCCTTGCCGAAATACGCGCCGTCGAATCAGCGGCACGAGCCACGTTGCAGCCCGGCATCTTGATGCAGCGTGCGGGTGCGGCGGCGGCAGAACTGGCGATCAGCCTGCTGCCGCATGAGGGGGAGCGACGGGTGCTGGTTCTGGCCGGCCCCGGCAACAACGGCGGCGATGCCCTCGACATGGCGGCGCGGCTCGCCACTGCTTGTGAAGTCAGCATTTTACTGTTCGCCGACCCCGCCAGACTCCCCGCCGACGCCGCGCAGGCCCTGCAACGCGCGCGGCAAAGCGATGCGGAATTCATCGAGTCGGCACACGCATCGGTATTGCTGGCGCAGACCTGGGCATTGATAGTCGACGGCCTGTTCGGCATCGGCTTGTCGCACCCCATCGAAGGCGCACTGCGTGAAACGATAGCAGCGCTGAACCGCAGCGCGTCGCGCGTGCTGGCACTCGACATCCCCAGCGGCCTCGATGCCGACACGGGCGCCATCGTCGGCGCAGACGGCATCGCAGCCGTCGCCGACCACACCATCACCTTCATCGGCGACAAACCGGGCCTCCATACCTGCGATGGGCGCGACCATGCCGGGCAAGTCGCGGTCGCCAGTCTCGATATCGACGCGGCGCTATTTCCCGAATGCCGCGCCGAACTGAATCGGGTCGAACTGTTCAATCATGCAATCAATCCCCGGCGCCAGAATTCGCACAAGGGCAGCTACGGCGATGTCGCCGTGATCGGCGGCGCCGCAGGCATGGCGGGCGCGACGCTCTTGGCTGCGCGTACCGCAGCCAGGAGCGGCGCGGGAAGAACCTTTGCCGTATTTCTCGGCGATCCCCCTGCGCTTGACCTTGAACAGCCTGAATTGATGTGCCGCCACGCCGAGGGCTTCGAGTTCGGCACACGCACACTCGTGATCGGCCCCGGCCTGGGCCAGTCCGAAGCGGCGCATGGCGTGCTCCAGCACGCGCTGGCCGCAGCCGGCCCCCTGGTGATCGACGCCGACGCGCTCAACATTATCGCGGCAACACCTTCCCTGCAAAAGGAGTTGGCGCAAGGCCAGACACTGCCGATACTGACGCCCCACCCGCTCGAGGCGGCGCGTCTGCTCGGCGTCAGCGTGAAGATGGTTCAACAGGACCGTCTGGCAGCGGCCCGCGCATTGGCGCATACGCTGCGCGCCATCGTCGTGCTCAAGGGTTCCGGCAGCATCGTCGCCACGCCGGAAGGCAAGGTGGTGCTCAACGAAAGCGGCAACCCCGGCCTGGCAACCGCAGGCAGCGGAGACGTATTGGCAGGCCTGTGCGGCGCGCTGCTGGCGCAAGGCTTGCCGCCTTGGGAAGCTGCGTTGGCCGCGGTATGGCTGCATGGCAGCGCGGCTGACTTGCTCGTCGAACGCGGCATCGGCCCGATCGGCATCACCGCCGGGGAATTGATCGAGCCGATACGAACGCTGATCAACCGGATCGCCTACCGCAAGGCATAAAACTTCCCGCCAGACATAAAAAAACGGGACAGCACAAGCTGTCCCGTCTTCATTCGCTTACGGGCCAATCATTGACGGCGGCGGCGCACCGTGTAGGTGACGAAGGCCAAGCCGATCGCCAGCATGCCGAAGCTGCTCGCTTCCGGCACGGCGGGCACCGAGGTAACAACCACGTTGTCGAGGTAATTGCCATAGCTGGGCGCATTGGTTGGGCCGAGCGCCTTGAAACTCAGCTCGGTATCCTTGCCGGTGGCGATAAGATTATCGAACGTGAAGGTAACCCAACCGCTCTTGGCGGGTTCGGTAATCGTCTTGAGCAAGGTGCCGTTCCAGTACACCGCCATCGTGCTGGGCGCCTGGCCCGGCGTGTCGGAGCGGCCCGAGAATTGAAAACTCAAATCGTAGGTGCTGCCTTTTTTGGTGTGCAAATCCTGCGACACCGTGGTCAGCTCGGTCGAGTCAAGCTCGAGGTATTGATTGCCGTTGTCGGTCGGGTTGAAGCTGGCCCAGCCGCCGGCATTGTTGCCCTTCTCGATTTCAAACGGCCCGGTCGAGGTCCAGCCGGTTACCGAACTCAGGTAAGCCCATGGCACGTTGCCGATCTTGTTGTCCTGAAAGCTGCCGTTGACGACGATGTTGTTGGCCGCCAATGCCGACGATGCGCCGCAGGCGGCACCGAGAAGCAAAACCAATTTGATGCAAAGCGAGGATAAGCGCATGACAACTCCCTGGGGCAATAAGTTGATTTATTGATTTATTGATTTATTGATATTTCTAAACTGGTCACGACTTTAGCATGAGAAATGTGCCAAACAAATAACAAAACCGCGCATTTCGCTCACTTTCTATACGATTTAACAATAGTTCACATTTGATAACTCCTTGGAATGGCGGATTTATCAAATCTACCCATCACCTGCCCCGCCTGGCATCCGACAGCACGCACGCCGATGCCGCAATTCTCGAATGCGCTACACTTGCCTTCTCATACCCGATTCGATGGAAAACGACGCGACAATGGCAACGAACGAAGCCGGCAACATCACCGCCCCCTACGGTTCCTGGAAATCTTCCATCAGCTCCGACCTGATCGTCGCCGATAGCGTAAGGCTGGGCCAGCCGCGCATTTCCGGCAGCGACATCTGGTGGAGCGAAGGCCGCCCCAAGCAGGAAGGCAGATGCTTCCTGGTGCGCGCAGGCGCGGACGGCCATTGCGCCGACATGAGCGACGTCAACTTCAACGTGCGCACACGTGCCAATGAATACGGCGGCGGCGAATACCTGCTTGCCGGCGGCATGCTCTACTTCTGCAACAACGACGACCAGCGCCTCTACCGCTGCGCCCCCGGCACCTTGCCGCAGGCGTTGACGCGGCACGACGCCATGCGTTACGCCGACGCGCTCCTCGATACACGCCGTCAGCGCCTGATCGCCGTGCGGGAAGACCATAGCCAGGGCGGCCACGAACCAATCAACACGCTCGTTGCCATCGACCTCAATGACGGCAGCGAAACCATCCTGCACGCCGGCTACGATTTTTATTCCTCGCCGCGCCTGGCGCCTTCGGGCAATCAACTGGCCTGGATTTGCTGGAAGCATCCCAACATGCCGTGGGACGGCACCGAGCTATGGCAAGCGGAGATCGGGCCGGACGGTGCGTTGTCGCAAGCAGCATTGATTGCCGGCGGTGCCGAAGAATCCATTTTCCAGCCTGAATACTCCGGCAGCGGCCACCTCCACTTCGTTTCAGACCGCAGCGGCTGGTGGAATCTCTATCGCGTCGATGAAGACAAGATCAATGCGTTGCACCCAATGGAAGCCGAGTTCGGCGAAGCGCAATGGATCTTCGGCATGTCGACCTACGCATTCGATGCGCAAGACAGGCTCGTCTGTACCTATCAGCAGCACGGCAAATCGCAGCTTGCGATATGGGAAGAAGGCGGCAGGCTCAAGCTGATTGCCACGCCGTTCGACGTCATTTCCGACCTGCAGGCCGGCGATGGCTTCGTCGCATTTTGCGGCGGCTCGCCGACTCAGTCCAAATCCATCGTCAGGCTCGACCTCGCCAGCGGCGAACATCGCCTCCTGCGTAGCGCCTCGGGCCTGCAAGTCGATCGTGCCACGCTCTCGCTACCCGAAGCGCTGGAGTTTCCCACCGAATCCGGTCTCACGGCGCATGCGTTTTTCTACCGCCCGCGCAACGCGCATTTCACCGGCCCGGCTGGCGCCTTACCGCCGCTATTGGTTTTGACCCACGGCGGCCCGACGGCAATGACCACGGCAACCTTGAACCTGTCCATCCAGTATTGGACCAGCCGCGGCTTTGCCGTGGTCGATGTCAACTACGGCGGCAGCAGCGGCTTTGGCCGCGCCTATCGCCAGCGCTTGAACGGCGCATGGGGTGTGGTGGACGTGGACGACGCCGTCAACGCCGCGCGCCATCTTGCCCGGCAGGGCGAAGTCGACGCCCGGCGCCTTGCCATCCGCGGCAGCAGCGCCGGCGGCTACACCACGCTCTCCGCCCTCACCTTCCGCGACGTCTTCAAGGCCGGCGCCAGCTACTACGGCATCGGCGATCTGGAAACGCTGGCCGGCGACACCCACAAGTTCGAGGCGCGCTACCTCGATAAGCTGGTCGGCCCCTACCCCGAAGCTAAAGCGCGCTACATAGAACGTTCACCGATTCATTTCACCGACAAGCTCTCCAGCCCGCTCATCTTGTTCCAGGGCCTGAAAGACAAAGTGGTGCCGCCCAATCAGGCTGAAGCGATGTTCGATGCGGTCAAGGCCAAGGGCTTGCCCGTGGCGTGTGTCTATTTCGAGCAGGAAGGGCACGGTTTCCGCCAGGCCGCCAGCATCAAGCGCGCGCTAGATGCCGAGCTGTATTTCTATGCGAAAGTTTTCGGCTTCGAACCGGCGGACCCTATCGAGCCGGTGCCGATAGAAAATCTGTGATCGGTAGTGCCGGGGACGTGCCTGGAGCGCGCCCCCAAGTCGCTCATTTCACCGTCGCCGCGCCGACCTTGCAGGACGCCTCATCTTGCGAGCCCGTGCCGCCCGAGCATCCGATGGCGCCAACGATCTTGCCGTTTTCCACCAGCGGGATGCCGCCGCGCGAGCCGATCACGCCATCCAGGGTTAGCACGTAGGTGTTGCCGCCCTGGATGCCGGACTCGAACACCTTGGTCTCGCGGCGAAAGCTCACGGCAGCATGGGCCTTGTGCTGGGACACCTGGATCGAGGCCAGCTGCGCGCCATCCATGCGCTGAAACGCCACCAGATTGCCGCCCGAATCAACCACGGCGATATTGAGCTTCCAGTCATGGCGCCTGGCTTCCGCGGCCGTGGCCGCGATGGCCGCTTCCGCACGCTCAAGGCTGATCGGCGCGCCATAGGGCAGATCAAACGGCATCTTGTCGGGAATGGCGTCGAGCGGACTCGGTGCCGGCGTTGATTGGGCACATGCCGCGCCGGCGGCAACGGCCGCAGCGGCAAATGCGAGGAAGGCAAACCCTTGCGTGATCTTGTTCGGCATCTCGGTCTCCATCTGGTTGGTGTCGCTGACGGGTAAAAGACGGGTAAAGCAATGCGGGACGATTATAGCGCCGCGCCCGGCGCCGGGTAGGAACTCAGTTTCCCGGCACCAGCCGGCCTGCCGCGATGGTGATGGTGCGCTTGCAGCGCGCAGCAATCGAGGGATCGTGCGTCACCAGCACCAGGGTCGAGCCGCGCTCGGCATTCAATTCGAACATCAGCCCGATGATGGCCTCGCCGGTCGCCGCATCGAGGCTGCCGGTCGGCTCATCGGCAAACAGCAAAGGCGGCTGGCAGACGAACGCGCGCGCCAGCGCAACACGCTGCTGCTCGCCGCCCGACAGGTATTTCGGATAATGGCGCATGCGGCTGGCAAGGCCGACGCGTTCCAGCATCGCCTCGGCCTTCTTTTTCGCGTCCGGGTCCTGGCGCAACTCCAGCGGCAGCATCACGTTTTCCAGCGCATTCAAATGCGCGAGCAGCTGGAACGACTGGAACACGAAGCCGAGCTGCTCCTTGCGCAAGCGCGCCCGCCCATCTTCATCGAGCGCGAAGATATCGACGCAGCCCAATTTGACGGTGCCCGAGCTGGGCGTATCCAGCCCCGCCAAAAGCCCGAGCAAGGTCGACTTGCCCGAACCCGAGGCACCGACGATGGCCAGCGTACTGCCGGCCCGCACGGTAAAATCGATCTGATCGAGAATGGTCAATTCGCCGCTGGCGTCGACTACGCGCTTGCCGAGGCCAACAACTTCCACGGCGTAGGTCAGGGCAATCGAATCGGAAGCGGTAGTCAATGAGGAGTCTGGCATGCGGTATGGTGTAAAAAAATGGAGCGCCGAATATCCGGCAGCGCGAGCCTTGCGCGTCGGCGTCATGCTGGCGCTGGCCCTGGCGGCACCCTGCGCCTATTCTGCATCAAAATCGGTCCTGGTGCTTGGCGACAGCTTGTCGGCCGAATATGGGCTGGCACGCGGCGCCGGCTGGGTCGCGCTCTTGCAGCAGCGCATGGACAAGGAGAAGGTCGATGTGACGCTAATCAACGCCAGCATCAGCGGCGAGACCACCAGCGGCGGCGCCACCCGCCTGCCTGCGCTACTGAAGCAGCATCCCGCAGTCGTGGTGATCGAGCTGGGAGCCAACGATGGCCTGCGCGGCCTGTCGCTCAGCGCGGCAGAGAAGAATCTCAAAACCATGATCGCGGCGGCGCAAGGCGCACATGCCAAGGTGGTGCTGGTCGGCATGCAATTGCCGCCCAACTACGGACCGGATTATACGGATCGCTTTGTCAACATGTTCGGCAAGCTGGCCAAGGAAAACAAGACCGCGCTGGTGCCCTTCCTGCTCGAGGGCATCGCAGAAAAACAAGACCTGTTTCAAGGCGACCATCTGCATCCCATCGCCACGGCAGAGCCGGCGCTGGCGAACAATGTCTGGCCGGTTCTCAAACCGCTACTGGCCAAATAAATGGTGCCCAACCAAGCGCAGGCAATAAAAAAACCGCTTCGCCCGGCGACAGGCTAAGCGGTTCGCGATTCACAACACGTGTCTTAGTTGGCGCTACCGGCCGGCGCGCTCGACGATGCAGAAGTCGGCGTGTTGATCGCGCTCTCACGCACCATCTTGACGTTCGCCTTGTCCTTCAACACTTCCAGATAGAGCGCCGCCTCCTGGCTCCCGGCCAATTGGCCGAGCTGTTCCTTGATGGCAGGGTCCACCGCAGGCGGCGGCACGATCTTGTTGATGCGGAATACGCCGTAACCCTGATTCGGCACGTCGATTTGCACGAACGCCGGCAGCTTGGCCGCGTCGGCCTTGATCAGCCCCTTCCAGACGCTGGCCTCGAAGCCGGCCGAATCCTTGCGCGACACCATCTTCGCCGCCTCAAAACCAGCGCCATCATCCTTCGCCTGCAATGCGGCGAGCTTGGCGGCCGCAGCCTTTTGCGCCAGCACCTTGGCCTCAGCCTGCACCACCGCCTCATTGACCTGGGCCTTGACTTCTTGCAACGGCTTTTGCGACACCGGCTGATATTGCACGACGCGGCCCGAAATCAACAGCCCGTCGCGCACTTCGATCGCATCGGTGTTGTGCTTGTTCTTCAGCACGTCGTCGCCGAACACGGCATTCAGGAACTTCGTGCTATTGATCGGCGCATTTTGCGCAACGTTCGGATCGGGCTTGCGCGTCACCGTGGCATTTTCAACGTTCAGCTTGACCTTGTCGGCCAGCTTGTCGATCACCGGCTTCAGGCTGTCGCTCTGTTCATACACGGTGTGATCGAACGTATCGCGCAGATCGGCAAACTTGCTGTGGGCCTGCTGCTTCTTCAATTGCGCCACCACGTCCTGCTTGGCCGCATCGAAGGGCTTGGTTTCCGCCGGCTTGGCTTCCGCCACTTCGACGATGTGGTAACCAAAGCTGGTCAGAATAGGCTCGCTGATCTCGCCCGACTTCATCTTCTGCATCGCAGCGATGATCGGCTCCAGTCCTTCCTTGGCCTTGTCGAGCTTGCTGCCGAAATAGCCCAGATCGCCGCCCGTATCGGCCGAGCCCGGATCTTCCGAATTCTCCTTCGCCAGTTTGGCGAAGCTGCCCGGATTCTTACGCGCCTCAGCGGCAATTTTCGCGGCTTTTTCCTTGGCAGCAGCCTTGTCCGCCGCGCTCGCGTCAGGCTTGACCGAAATCAGGATATGGCTCAGGCGCCATTGCGGCTCGGAAGTGAACTGCTTGAGATTGTCCTTGTAAAACTTCTCGGCGACATCGTCGGCAATCGTGATCTGCTGCGCGATCGTGTCTTCGCTCAAGACCACGTATTCGATCTTGGCCTGCTCGGGATTCTGGAACAGCGCAAGATTCTTGTCGTAATACGCTTTGAGCATATCGTCGGTCACCTTGACCTGAGACGTATAGTCGCTCGTCTTGAACAGCAATTGCTGCACTTCGCGCTGCTGGCCGACGTAGTCGGCCAGGCGCGCCGCCACGGATGCCGGCAAAAACGCCGTCGATTGCACGGTGCCGAAGTAGCGCTGCTTCAACAGGCTGCTACGCACTTCAGCTTCAAGACCGGCGGTGGACATATGCTGGCTGGCGGCAAAGCTCGCCAGCATCGCATCGCGATCGGCCTTGCTCAATTTGGGATCGCCCAGCTTGGGGTTGAACGTGATGAGCGTAGTCCCGACTTCGGCGGGCGAAGGATAAGCATGATCGTGCCGCGCTTCCAGATCGAGCGCAGCATCGCCGACCAGACGGTCGAAAACGATCTTGCGCGCATCTGGGATCGTCGCGGCATTGGGCCCCAACGCATACATGGCGCGATCGAGATCGCCTTGCAAAATCGACTTGCCGCCCACTTTCGCGATCGTCTTGTCGTCGTCGTTGAACGAAAACATGCGCGTGTTCAGCAGAAACGGCGAGATGAAGATGATCAGCAAAAGCTGCATCAAGCGCTGGTGGGATCGAATATATTCAAACATGGTCAACCATTCACAAACATCGTTTCTCAAACGCGCATACAAAAAAAGGCGAACAACGCTGTTCGCCTTCCTGAATTTAGAGGACGGACGGGACTTATTGCCCACCCTCAACGCCATTCAATTCGAACAGCATTCGCATCTTGGCGGAGTGGACGGGACTCGAACCCGCGACCCCCGGCGTGACAGGCCGGTATTCTAACCGACTGAACTACCACTCCTCGTGAAATCCACCGCAAAATTTTCCAAACCGGACGATTTTGCCTTGTTTTCCTGCATTTTTCCTGGCTTTGCCAGCCAGAAAAACGCCGCGCTTGTCATCGCGCAAAAGAGTTAGTTTAACGCATCTTTCAGTGCTTTGCCAGGCTTAAATTTCGGCACCACCGCCGCCTCGATCTGTATCGTTTCCCCGGTACGCGGGTCGCGTCCCGAGCGCGCGGCGCGCTTGCTGACGGAAAACGTGCCAAAGCCGACCAGGGTGACGCTGTCGTCCTTTTGCAAGGTCGTCGTCACGGCAGCGATCATCGCATCGATCGCGCGTCCGGCAGCCACCTTGGACAGGTCAGCCGAATCGGCGATGTAATCGATCAGGTCGGTCTTGTTCACTGCATTCCCCTTTGGTTGGCAGGCGTGCGGCTATATTGCCACTGGTTCACCCGCTTGATTAAAAAAACGGCAGCACGTATTAGACAGGCGAGGTCAAGTCAGTGTCAAGAGGCATGCAGGTGGTCGGTATTATTCACCCTGGGCTGAAATCCACCGTCATCCCCGCGAAAGCGCCGATCATTGCCAACAAATGCGTGCAGGGGTTTGGAACCCCTCTCGCGCCAGCGGGTGAGGTGAGTTAGTAGCGCTACGACTTGTGGGCAATCATCAGCGCGAAAGCGGGATGCCGGACATAAGGCGCCAATCGCCCACCCAAAAAAAAGGCGCCCCACAGGACGCCTTGATCCAGCCCGAAGCAACGCTCAATGCTTGACGACGTTGCCACCCTTGTCGGTCTTGTCCGACGAAGCCGCCGCCTCAACGGCCGCGGCCGTGCCAAGTGCGGCCTCTTCATCGGTCAAGGGCACCGGCGCGCGTTCCAGCGCAATTTCCAGCACCTTGTCGATCCAGCGCACCGGCACGATCTCAAGCTTGTTCTTCACATTGTCCGGGATTTCGGCCAGATCCTTGACGTTCTGCTCGGGAATCATCACGGTCTTGATGCCGCCGCGATGCGCCGCCAGCAGTTTTTCCTTCAAGCCGCCGATCGGCAACACTTCGCCGCGCAAGGTGATTTCGCCCGTCATCGCCACGTCGGCACGCACCGGAATACCGGTGAAAACCGACACCAGAGCCGTCGTCATGGCGATACCGGCAGACGGGCCATCCTTCGGCGTTGCACCCTCGGGCACGTGGATATGGATGTCGTTCTTCTCAAACACATCGGCACGGATACCCAGGCGTTTCGCGCGGCTGCGAACCACGGTCCGCGCTGCCTCGATCGATTCCTTCATCACGTCGCCCAATGTACCGGTGCGGATTACACCGCCCTTGCCGGGCATGGTCACCGCTTCGATGGTCAGCAGGTCGCCGCCGACTTCGGTCCAGGCCAGGCCGACCACCTGGCCGACCTGGTTTTCCTTCTCGGCGATGCCAAAGTCGAAGCGCTTGACGCCCAGGAACTTGTCGATGTTCTTCGAGTTGACCACCACCTTCTTGTCCTGCTTCTTCAGCAGCAGCATCTTGACCACCTTGCGGCAGATCTTCGACACTTCGCGCTCAAGGGAGCGCACGCCGGCTTCGCGTGTGTAATAGCGAATGATGTCGCGGATGGCCGATTCGGAAACGCTGATTTCCTCTTCTTTCAGGCCGTTGTTCTTGATCTGCTTCGGCAGCAGGTAGCGCTGCGCGATGTTGGTCTTTTCGTCTTCCGTATAGCCCGACAGGCGGATCACTTCCATCCGGTCCAGCAGTGCCGGCGGGATGTTGTACGAGTTCGACGTTGCAACGAACATCACGTCCGACAAATCGAAATCGACTTCGATGTAGTGGTCCGAGAACGTATGGTTCTGTTCCGGGTCCAGCACCTCGAGCAATGCCGACGACGGGTCGCCGCGGAAATCCATGCCCAGCTTGTCGATTTCATCGAGCAGGAACAAAGGATTCCTCACACCGGTCTTGGCCAGGCTTTGCAAAATCTTGCCTGGCATCGAACCGATGTAAGTGCGGCGGTGGCCGCGAATCTCAGCCTCGTCGCGCACGCCACCCAAAGCCATGCGCACGAACTTGCGATTGGTCGCACGGGCAATCGATTGGCCGAGCGAGGTCTTGCCCACGCCGGGCGGGCCGACGAAGCACAGGATCGGCGCCTTCAGCTTGTCCACGCGCTGTTGCACGGCAAGATACTCAAGGATGCGTTCCTTGACCTTGTCCAGGCCATAGTGATCGTCTTCCAGCACCTTCTCGGCATTGGCCAGGTCATTGTTGACCTTGGACTTCTTGCGCCACGGCAGACCGAGCAAAGTGTCGATGTAATTGCGCACCACGGTCGCTTCGGCCGACATCGGCGACATCAGCTTCAGCTTCTTCAATTCGGATTGCGCCTTGTCGCGCGCTTCCTTGGGCATGCGCGCCGCGATGATCTTCTTTTCCAGATCCTCGATGTCGGCACCCTCTTCGCCTTCGCCCAATTCCTTCTGGATCGCCTTGACCTGTTCGTTCAGGTAATACTCGCGCTGCGACTTTTCCATCTGGCGCTTGACGCGGCCACGGATGCGCTTCTCCACCTGCAGGATATCGAGCTCGCCTTCAAGCTGGCCCAGCAAATGTTCATGGCGCTTGGCGACGTTGAAGATTTCCAGGATCACCTGCTTCTGCTCGAGCTTCAGCGGCAGATGCGCGGCAATCGTATCGGCCAGGCGGCCCGCATCGTCGATACCGGCCAGCGAGGTCAGGATCTCGGGCGGAATCTTCTTGTTCAGCTTCACGTACTGGTCGAACTGCTGCACGATGGCGCGGCGCATGGCTTCGACTTCGGACTCGTCGCCGATCTCCGATTCAACCGGGGTCAGGTCGGCCACGAAGTGCGTATCGAGTTCGCTGATATGGTGGATGCGTGCACGCTGCGCGCCCTCGACCAGCACCTTCACGGTGCCGTCGGGCAGCTTCAGCATCTGCAGGATGTTGGCGACGCAGCCGATCTCATAAATATCGTCGGCCGAAGGTTCATCCTTGGCGGCAGCCTTTTGCGCTGCCAGCATGATGCTCTTGCCCTGCTCCATGGCCGCTTCCAGGGCCTTGATGGATTTGGGACGTCCGACAAACAGCGGAATGACCATGTGCGGGAACACGACCACGTCGCGCAGCGGCAGCAAGGGCAATTGAGTATGTTCGGGGAATGATGGAGTCGTCATGGCGAGCCTTATCGGAATAACCTGTCAATGATGTTGGCGCGAGCAACAGAAACACAAGGTCGTGCAACGAAAAAAACGGCAAATAAAAAAAGCCACACACGAAGTTCAACCTCGGGTGGCTCTGCGATGGAAGCCTGTATGGAAGCCTGCGTGAACCTACTGGAACAAATTGTACTGCTTTTAAAAAAAAAGCGGGTTGGAAACCCGCTTTTAATCAGAACTTATTGTTTAGCCCCGGAAACCTTGGGCTGATCGTGGTAAATCAGCAGCGGTTTGCCGCCATTGACGATCGTATTTTCATCAATGACGACCTTGGCAACGTTTTGCTGGCTCGGCAATTCAAACATGATGTCGAGCAAGGCATGTTCAAGGATGGAGCGCAAACCGCGCGCACCGGTCTTGCGCGCCAATGCCTTCTTGGCAATGGCCAGCATCGCGGCCGGGCGCACTTCCAGCTCCGCGCCTTCCATCTGCAACAGCTTGGCATACTGCTTGATCAGCGCATTCTTGGGTTCCAGCAGAATCTGGATCAACGCCTCTTCATTCAACTCGCTCAAGGTCGCCACCACCGGCAGACGGCCCACCAGTTCCGGAATCAGGCCGAACTTGATCAAATCTTCCGGCTCCACATCCATCAGCACTTCGGAAGCCGTGCGTTCGTCGTTGCTTTTCACGCTGGCCGAAAAGCCGATGCCGCCCTTTTCCGAACGGTTCGAAATGATCTTGGACAAGCCGTCAAACGCGCCGCCGCAAATGAACATGATGTTGGTCGTGTCGATCTGCACGAAATCCTGGTTCGGATGCTTGCGCCCGCCCTGCGGCGGCACCGAGGCCATCGTGCCTTCGATCAGCTTCAGCAAGGCTTGCTGCACGCCTTCGCCGGACACATCGCGCGTGATCGAGGGGTTGTCGGACTTGCGCGAAATCTTGTCGATTTCATCGATGTAGACGATGCCCCTCTGCGCCTTCTCGACTTCGTAATTGCAGTTCTGCAGCAGCTTCTGGATGATGTTCTCGACGTCTTCACCGACGTAGCCCGCTTCAGTCAATGTCGTGGCGTCGGCAATCACGAACGGCACGTTCAGCATGCGCGCCAGCGTCTGCGCCAACAGCGTCTTGCCCGAACCGGTCGGGCCAACCAAAAGGATATTGCTCTTGGCCAGTTCGACGTCGTCCTTCTTGCCCAGGTGCTTCAGGCGCTTGTAGTGGTTATAGACCGCCACCGAGAGGATGCGCTTGGCGGTTTCCTGCCCGATCACATACTGGCCGAGCAGATCGAAAATCTCGTGCGGCGTCGGCAGGTCGGATCTCGGTCCGGAGACCGATTCGACCGATGCAGCCTCGTCGCGGATGATGTCGTTGCAAAGATCGATGCACTCGTCGCAAATGAACACCGACGGTCCAGCGATCAGTTTCTTCACTTCGTGCTGGCTTTTGCCGCAGAAGGAGCAATACAGCAGTTTTTCGCCGCTGGGGGATTTTTTCTCTGGCATGGGGCAAACTTTGCTTGGTACTTTAATCGGCTTGAAACGTCAATCTAACACTTGCTTGCTGTGATCTTACCTGCGAAATCGAAATTCGTCACGCCGCAGTCACGCAAAGCAGTCGGGAAATTCGGGCGCAGTCCGAAGAAACTTAGTGCAAATGCGGCAAGGTTCCTGCTTAAGGCCGTGAAACCCGGCAATGTTGCGCCGATTGAGGGGAAATTACAGGAAGTTGGGCTGCACCGGCTCACCAGCAGCCAGTGCAGCAAAGCAACACTTATTTGTCGAACTTAACTGCCGCGCGTGGTCAAGACTTTGTCAATCAGACCATATTCAACCGCAGCATCGGCCGACATGAAATTGTCGCGTTCGGTATCGCGTGCAATGGCGTCGATCGGCTTGCCGGTTTTCTCGGCAAGGATGCTGTTCAAGCGCTCGCGCAGATACAAAATCTCGCGCGCCTGGATTTCGATGTCGGTCGCCTGCCCTTGCGCGCCGCCCGAAGGCTGGTGAATCATGACGCGCGAGTTCGGCAGCGAGAAGCGCTTGCCCTTGGCGCCGGCGGCCAACAGGAAAGCGCCCATCGAAGCTGCCAGACCGGTGCACAGCGTCGAGACATCCGGCTTGATGAATTGCATGGTGTCGTAGATCGCCAAACCGGCCGACACGGAACCGCCGGGGGAATTGATGTAGAGCGAAATATCCTTGTCCGGATTTTCGCTTTCGAGGAACAGCAACTGCGCCACGATCACGTTGGCTACGGCATCATTGACCGGACCGACCAGGAAAATGACACGTTCCTTGAGCAGGCGCGAATAGATGTCGTAGGCGCGCTCGCCGCGACCGCTCTGCTCGATCACCATGGGGACCATGTTGAGCATTTGAGTATCCAACGCCGAATTTCTTGTCATGCTTAACCTTCCATAAAAGAAGCGATTTCGATTCGCGCGGGATAAATGACACCTGAGGGCGGCAACGTAAGATTGCCGCCCGCGCAGACCGAAAACTATGCCTGGGCCGTGTTGCCCATCAGTTCATCAAAGGCGACCGATTTGGTCGTGACCTTCGCTTTGCCAAGGACATAGTTAACGACGTTTTCTTCCAATACAAGGGCCTCGACTTCAGCCAGGCGGCGACGATCGCTATAGTAGTATTTCATGACCTGCTTCGGGTCTTCGTAGCTTTGGGCAAACTCTTCGACTTGCGCCTTGACCTGGTCGGCCGTGGCTTGCAGTTCGTTTTGCTTGACCACTTCCGACAGGATCAGGCCCAGGCGCACGCGGCGCTCGGCTTGCGAAGTGAACAGTTCCGGCGGGAAAGGCATATCCTTGACCTTCATGCCGCGCTGTTCCATGTCGGCGCGCGTCGATTCGATCAGGCGCTGCACGTCCTGATCCACCAGAGCTTTAGGCAAGTCCAGCGTCGCAACCTTGATCAGCGCATCCATCACGCTATCCTTGGTCTTGGACTTGGCGCGGCCATTGACTTCGCGCTCCAGGTTCAGCTTGATATCGTCGCGCATCTTGCCCAGGTCGCCGTCTTCGATACCGAGCGATTTGGCGAATTCGGCATCGACTTCGGGCAGGTGCGCCCATTCGAGCTTCTTCAGCGTAACCGTGAATTCGGCAGTCTTGCCGGCCACGTCCTTGCCGTGATAATCGGCCGGGAATGCCAGCGGGAAGGTCTTGGCTTCGCCAAGCTTCAAGCCCAGCGTGGCGGTTTCGAATTCCGGCAACATGCGGCCTTCACCCAGCACGAAGGGATAATCGGTGGCCTTGCCGCCCTGGAATTCGACGCCGTCGATCGCGCCGACGAAATCGACCGTGACGCGGTCGCCGTCTTGCGCCACCGCTTCGCCGCCGTCACCGTGGTCGCTATGCTCGCCCTTGGTGTGGAAATGCACGCGCTGCTTGCGCAGGATCTCGATGGTCTTGTCGATTTCGGCATCGCTAACAGAAGCCAGCGTCTGTTCGACTTCAGCGCCGCTCAAGTCGCCGAGCGTGACTTCGGGATAGATTTCGAAGGTGGCATTGAATACCAGCGCGCCTTCGGCCACGGCATCGGCCTTGGGTTCGATCTTGGGGAAGCCGGCAACGCGCAGGTTGTTTTCATTGGCGGCATCGTTGAAGGCACGGCCAACCTTGTCGTTCAAGACTTCGTTCTCGACCTGGTAGCCGTATTGGGCGGCGACCATCTTCATCGGCACCTTGCCTGGGCGGAAGCCGGGAGCCTTGACGGTGCGGGCGCGCACCTTGAGGCGTTTTTCCACTTCCGCTTGCACGTCCGCCACCGGCAGAGAGATCGTGATGCGGCGCTCGAGTTTGTCCAAAGTTTCGACAGCAGTTGCCATGTCAATCGTCCAAAATATAAAAAATGCTTTCTATGGTGCGAGGAGGGGGACTCGAACCCCCACACCATTGCTGGCGTCAGGACCTAAACCTGGTGCGTCTACCAATTTCGCCATCCTCGCGGGTATGTTTTAAGCCCGACAAATGCAAAGGGCGACCTTGAAGTGAAAATCTGGTCGCCCTGCTCGCCCTTGTTTGTTCCAAGGCACCTCTAAAATCGTCGCGAGCGGCCCAAGGTCGGGTCGAGAAGCGCAGCCGTACGACTGTACGGCGAGCATCGCAGGCCCGAGTTGGGTCGCGCAGTAGATTTTAGGGGTGCCTTGTAGGCTATTCAACTTCAACCCGATATTTTACTGGATTTTTACCCCTGATGTAGCGTTTTTTGTCATACCAGTGCCATCGGGAAAGGGTTTTGCTTAATTCGTTGGCAACTGCCGCTTGACCCGGAACCAGGCCGCATACAAAGCCGGCAGGAACAACAGGGTCAAACCCGTCGCCACAATCAAGCCGCCCATGATGGCCACCGCCATCGGCCCCCAGAACACCGAGCGCGACAAGGGAATCATCGCCAGCACCGCCGCGGCGGCTGTGAGGATGATGGGCCGGAAACGGCGCACCGCCGACTCCACGATGGCGTCCCAAGGGGCACTGCCCGCGGCAATATCCTGCTCGATCTGGTCGATCAGGATCACCGAATTGCGGATGATCATGCCGAACAGGGCAATCACGCCCAATTGCGCGACGAAGCCGAACGGGCGCTGCAAAATCAGCAAGGCCGCCGCCGCGCCGGCCACGCCCAGCGGCCCGGTCAGGAACACCAGCACCGAGCGCGAGAAGCTTTGCAGTTGCAGCATCAACAAGGTGAAGATGATGAAAATCACCAGCGGCACATTGGCGGCAATCGAATCCTGCGCCTTGCCGCTGTCGGCGGCGGCACCGGCCAGCTCGATGCGGTAGCCCGCCGGCAGCGTGCGGCGCAATTCGCCCAGCTTGGTCTCGATCTGGCTCGAGACGGTCGGCCCCTGGATGCCGTCGATCACGTCGGATTGCACCGTGATCGCCCATTCGCGCCCTTCGCGCCACACCACGCCGGGTTCCCAGACAAAGCGCGCCTGAGCAAGTTGCGACAGCGGCACAGACCGAGGCGTAGACCCGCCGCCGGGCAACTGGATGTTGGCCTGGTTCAGCGCCGTGATGGTCGAGCGCTCCTCAACCGGTTGGCGCACCACGATGTCGATCAGCTTGTTGCCATCGCGATATTGCCCGATGGTCGAGCCGGACAGGATGGTACTGGCCGCGCGCATCACCGTTTGCGAGCCGATGCCCATCGCTTGCAGCTTGTCCTGGTCGAGATCGAGGCGCAACACCTTGACCGATTCGTTCCAGTTGTCGTTCACGCCCACCGTGTTCGAGTTGGCGCGCATGAGGTCCTTGACACGGTCGGCAATCGCGCGCACCTGACCCACCTCGTCGCCCGAGACGCGGAACTGCACCGGGTAAGGCACCGGCGGCCCGTTGGGCAAGAGCTTCACACGCCCGCGCACCTCGGGGAAATCATGCTTGAACAGATCGACAATCTTCAGCCGCAACGCCTCGCGTGCTTCCGCGCTCTTGGGCAGCACCACCACTTGCGCCACATTGGTCTGCGGCAGGATCTGGTCCAGCGGCAGATAGAAGCGCGGGCTGCCGGTGCCGATATAGCTCGTCACGCTTTCCACGCCCTGCTCCTTGACGATGAATTGCTCGAACTTCTTGGCCTGCGCCTCGGTCGCGGCAAACGACGAGCCTTCGGGCAACCATAACTCCACCATCAATTCGGGCCGGCTCGAATCGGGAAAGAATTGCTGTTCGATGAAGCCGAAGCCGACGATGCCGAGCGCAAACGTGCCCAGCGTCAAGGCAATCGTGGTCTTGCGCCAGTCGACGCACCAATCGACGATGCGGCGGAAGCGATTGTAGAACGGCGAATCGAACAATTCATGATGCCCGTCCGCGCCAGAAGCCGGCTTGACTTTCAGCAGCATGAAGCCGATGTAAGGCGTAAACACCACCGCCACCAGCCAGGAAATGAGCAGCGCCAGCGCGTTGACCGAAAACATCGAGAACGTGTATTCGCCGGCGGCGGACTTGGCCAGGCCGATGGGCAGGAAGCCGGCGGCAGTAATCAGCGTGCCGGTCAGCATGGGCATGGCCGTCGAGGTATAGGCGAAAGTCGCCGCATCGAAGCGCGACATGCCCTCTTCCATTTTGCGCACCATCATCTCGACCGCGATGATGGCGTCGTCCACCAGCAAGCCCAGGGCGATGATCAGGGCGCCCAGCGATATCTTGTGCAAGTCGATGTCGAAGATACGCATGAAAAGGAAGGTGATCGCCAGCACCAGCGGAATCGTCAACGCCACCACCAGGCCGGGACGGAAATCGAGCCGGAACGGCTTGGTATGCAAGCCCAGAGCGAGGAAACTCACAGCCAGCACGATCAGCACGGCCTCGGTCAGCGTATGGAGGAATTCGCTGACCGAAGACTTGACCGCCTTGGGCTGGTCCACCACGCGCTGCAATTCGATGCCGACAGGCAGCTTGGCGCGGATCACATTGGCCGTGGCATCGAGGTTCTTGCCCAGTTCGATGATGTTGCCGCCACGTTCCATGGCGATACCGAGGCCAATGACATCCTTGCCGTTGTAGCGCATCTTGTCGTGCGCCGGATTGATGTAATCGCGCTTGACCGTGGCGAAGTCGCCCAGGCGGAAGGTCGTGCCGTTGGCGCGCAATTGCAGGTTTTCCAGGTCCTTGACCGAACGCATGGCCCCGGAGACGCGCACCTGCAGGTTGTCGCTCGGCGTGACCAGCACGCCGGTCGATTCGACCGTGTTCTGCGCATTCAATTGCGCGACGATGGCGTCGAATGGGACGCCCAGCTGGGCGAACTTCTTTTGCGAGAATTCGATATAGACCTTCTCGTCCTGCACGCCATACTGATCGACCTTCGACACCGAAGGAATCTGCAGGAATTGCTGGCGCACGAAGTCGGCATAGTCCTTCAGTTCGGCAGGCGTATAGCCGTCGCCGGAGAGAGCGAAGATGGAACCGAAGGTGTCGCCGAATTCGTCGTTGAAGAACGGCCCGATCACGCCGGGCGGCAAGGTGCCCTGGATGTCGCCCAGCTTCTTGCGCACCTGATACCACGCGCCCGACGTTTCCTTGGGCGGCGTCGATTCGCGCAACTGCAAAATGATCAGCGTTTCGCCGGGCTTGGAATAGCTGCGGATCTTGTCGACGTAGGGCGTTTCCTGCAGCTTCTTTTCCAGCTTGTCGGTCACCTGCTCGGCCATCTGCAAGGCTGTGGCGCCGGGCCATTGGGCGCTGATGACCATGGCGCGGAAGGTGAACGGCGGGTCTTCGTCCTGGCCGAGATTGCCGTAGCTCATGATGCCGCCGATCAGCAGCGCGGCGATCAGGTAGCGAATCAGCGGAATATGTTCGAGGGCCCAGCGCGAGAGGTTGAAGCCCCTCATTTGCTCACTCATTTAGCCACTCCGCCGCCTGCGCGCGCACCGGCGTCAGCTTCCTTGATCAGGTTCGCCACGTCGTTGCCGGCCGCAGCTTGTTTGGGTGCGGGATCCCCTCCGAGAATGCTGACCTTTTGCCCCGGCTTGAGCGAATTCACCCCGGCCGTCACCACGAGCTGCCCATTGGCGACACCGCCCGTCAACACCACGTCATTGCCGCTGGCACCGCCGACCTGAACCGGCTCCAGTTTGGCGACATGGTTTTCCACCACCCAGACTGCGGAACCGCTCTTGTCCTGGAACAGCGCGGTCAGCGGCACCTTGATCTGCGGCGCGGCCGTTTTCGAGGCAAAGCGCACGTAGGCCGTCATGCCGAGACGCACGTCGGCCGGCGCATCGGGCATGGCGATCTTGGCGGTGAAGGTGCGCGTGACGGGGTCGGCGATCGGCGCAATCTCGCGGATATGTCCGGCGATCAAATCATTGGGCTGGGCCCAGATGCGCACCTTGACGTCGCTGATTTGGCGCAGCATATCCACCTTGTCTTCGGGAATGCCGATGACGATTTCCTTCTCGCCCGCCTGTGCCACGCGCACCACGGGATTGCCGGCTGCGACCACCTGGCCCACTTCGGCATCGACGCCTGTCACCACGCCGTCGGCATCGGCCACGAGCGTGGTGTAAGCGGTCTGGTTCGATTGGGTCTTGCTTTGCGCCTGCGCCTGCTCATAGCTGGCCTGGGCCGAGCGGTAGGCGGTTTGCTTGCTGTCCAATACCGCCTGGCTGACGAAATTCTTGTCGCGCAAATCCTGGTAGCGCTTGAGTTCCGCCTGCGCCAGGTCACGGTTGCTTTCGCTGGCCTTCAAGCCGGCCACGGCTTGCGCCTGAGCCAGTTGCAGATCCTGCGGATCAAGCTGCATCAACACCTGGCCGCGCTTGACGATGTTGCCCACATCGACCTTGCGCGCGACGATCTTGCCGCCGACGCGAAAACCGAGCTTTGATTCGACGCGCGCCCTGACTTCGCCGGGAAACTCCGCATCGAGATCGACGTCGGAAGATGCCAGGGCCATCACCCTGACCGGGCGCACTTCCTCAGCCTTTTCCGGCGCGTGCGAGCATGCCGCCAGCGCCGCCGCACCGAGCAAGGCAGCCACAACGCCGCGGCTGAAAAACGATGCCGCCTTGGCTGCAAATATTGACTTGTCCACCCTGAACCTCTCTGATCAAGTGATTGCTATCCAACAATTTTGTTCCAAGCTTGCTTCCCGGCTTGTTGCCGGGGTATAGTTAAATAACTGACTGGTCAGTAATTATAGGCGGGCGGGTTACGTTTGTAAATGACTTTACAGTCATTTATATTTCAAGAATAACTCTTATAATTCAAGCAACTTCGCAAATAATTTTCCAGAAATTTTTCCAGAAAATTCCCAGATTATTTCCATCATCGCGCAGCGTTTTGTCTTTGCGGCAAGATGCGAAAACTCTGCTACCCTTGCGCACCAGCCGCAAACAGCTTGTCCCTGACCATGCCTGTCGATCACTACGAAAACTTCCCTGTTGCCTCCGTCCTGCTTCCGGCACGGCTGCGCCCGGCCGTCGAAGCGATCTACCGCTTCGCCCGCAGCGCCGACGACCTGGCCGACGAAGGCGACGCCACGCCGCAGGAGCGCCTGGCTGCGCTCGCCGCCTATGAAGCAGCGCTGGACCGCATCGAACACGGCCGGCCTGCCGAGTCGCGCCTGTTCGAAGAACTCGGCGCCGTGATCGCCTCCTACGCTCTGCCCTTGCAGCCGTTTCGCGACCTGCTGTCCGCCTTCAAGCAGGACGTGGTGACCAAGCGCTATGCCGATTTCGACCTGCTCCTGGATTACTGCCGCCGCTCGGCCAACCCGGTCGGCACGCTGATGCTGCATCTCTATGGCGCGGCGACACCCGCCAACCTGCGCGACTCGGACGCGATCTGTTCCGCCCTGCAATTGATCAACTTCTGGCAGGACGTGGCGGTGGATTGGCTGAAGGAGCGGGTTTATCTGCCGCAAGACGATATGGCGCGCTTCAACTACGCCGAGGCCGACCTGGCCACGGGACGGGTCACGGGAGAATTCCTCGACCTGCTGCGCTTTGAAGCGGCGCGGACGCGCGAGATGATCGAATCCGGTGCGCCGCTGGCAAAACGCCTGCCGGGACGCGTAGGCTGGGAATTGCGGCTGGTGGTGCAAGGCGGCTTGCGCATCCTGGAGAAAATCGAGTCCGTCGGGTTCGATGTCTTCACGCGCCGCCCTAAATTGGGACCTGCCGATTGGCTTCTCATGCTATGGCGCGCCCTCCGGATGTAGCGCGGACGCGTAAAGTAACCAACTCTTCTCGTTGTGACCCGGCTGGTAGTCGGGTAGCATAACGCCCGTTCAAGAATCAAATTACCTCATGTCGCCCGACGAATATTGCCAACAGAAGGCCGCGCAGAGCGGATCGAGCTTCTACTATAGTTTCCTGTTCCTGCCGCCCGAGCGCAGGCGCGCGATCACGGCGCTCTATGCGTTGTGCCGCGAAGTCGACGACACGGTCGACGAATGCACCGACGCGCAAGTGGCGCGCACCAAGCTGGCCTGGTGGCGCAAGGAAATCGCCGCCATGCAGGCGGGCGCGCCGACCCACCCCGTGACGCAGGCGCTGCAGCCGCACCTGCAAGCCTATGCGATCGACATCAAGCATCTGCTGGCCATTGTCGACGGCATGGAAATGGACCTGGACCAGACGCGCTATCTCGATTACCCCGGATTGCAGCGCTACTGCTGGCACGTGGCTTCGGTGGTCGGCATCCTCTCGGCGTCGATCTTCGGCTCGACGAAACCGGAAACGCTGCAATACGCGGAAAAGCTCGGCCTGGCCTTCCAGTTGACCAACATCATCCGCGACGTCGGCGAAGATGCGCGCAAGGGCCGCATCTATCTGCCGGTCAATGAGCTGCAGCAATTCGGCGTCACCGCCGCCGACATCCTCAATGCGCGCTACGGCGACAACTTCGTCAAGCTGATGCAGTTCCAGGCGCGGCGCGCACAGCAGACTTACGACGACGCCTTTGCGCTCTTGCCCAAGGAAGACCGGCGCGCGCAGCGTCCCGGCCTGATCATGGCATCCATCTATCGTGCCCTGCTCGTCGAGATCGAGCGCGACGGCTTCCACGTTTTGAACCAGCGCATCTCGCTTACGCCTATTCGCAAGCTGTGGTTGGCGTGGACCACCTATGTCCGCGGCTGACGACGGCGCACCGGCACCGCGAATCGGCGTGATCGGCGGCGGCTGGGCCGGTTGCGCCGCCGCTGTCAAACTGGCCGAAGCGGGCCATGCGGTCCATCTGTTCGAAGGCATGCGCATCCTGGGCGGCCGGGCGCGCGCGGTGCAACTGGACGACCACAAGCTCGACAACGGCCAGCACATCATGCTGGGCGCGTATCGCGAAACGCTGGCCGTGATGAAGCTGGTCGGCATCGATTGTGACCAGGCGTTCCTGCGCCTGCCGCTGCAGATGCGCTACCCGGCCGATAGCGGCGGGATGGATTTCATCGCGCCGCGCCTGCCGGCTCCCTTGCACATGTTGGTTGCGCTTTTGCGCGCCAAGGGCTTGAGCGGCGCCGACAAGCATGCGCTGGCACGTTTTTCCACGGCGGCGCGCTGGATGGGCTGGCACCTGAACGACGATTGCAGCGTCGCCGAACTGCTCGAACGCTTCGACCAGACACCGCGCTTGACGGCGCTGATGTGGCGTCCGCTTTGCCTGGCCGCCCTGAATACAGCGCCGGAGCAGGCTTCGGCGCGGATTTTCCTGAACGTCTTGCGCGATTCGCTCGGCGCCAAGCGCGCCGCGTCGGACATGCTCTTGCCACGCAAGGACCTGAGCGAATTGTTCCCCATGCATGCCGCACGCTACATCCAGCAACGCCAGGGCATGATCCACATGGGCGTGCAGTTGAAGAGCATCACGCGTGAAGGCAAGCGCTGGTGGCTCGAAGTGGCGGGCGATTTGTCGGACTCGGTGCTGGCGCTCGACAAGCTGGTGCTGGCGACCTCACCGCGCCAGGCGGCGCAACTGCTTGACGGCATCGCGGACACGAGCGCAATACAAGGATTGGCCTACGAGCCGATCACGACCTGCTACCTGCGTTATTCTTCCAAGCTGCGCCTGCCGCTACCGTTCTACGCGCTGATCGACGATGAGGCCAATGGCGATTGGGGGCAGTTCGTGTTCGACCGCGGCCAGCTCGATGCCACACATGCCGGCATCCTGGCCGTGGTGATCAGCGCCTCGCACGCGGCGGTGGCGCTCGACCAGAAAGCCTTGAGCGAGGCAGTAGCGCGTCAACTGGCCAAGGTGTTCAACACGCCCAAGCTCGCCGAGCCGCGCTGGAGCCGCGTGATTTCGGAGAAACGCGCGACCTTTTCGTGTACGCCGGGGCTGGTTCGCCCGGACAACGATCTCGGCGTGCCCGGCCTGGCGCTGGCCGGCGACTACACGGTCGGTGATTATCCTGCCACGCTCGAAGGCGCGGTCAGGAGCGGGATCAAGGCTGCCGCGCTGCTTTCCTGAGCGGGTTTAATCTATCTCTTTTAGTCCAGCTCGCGCACGCGCGACATGGCTTCGTCGATGCGTTCCACCGCGACGATGGTCAAGCCTTCTATCTTTTGCTTGGGCGCGTTCGCCTTCGGGATGACGGCAATCGAAAAGCCCAGCTTGGCCGCTTCGCGCAAGCGTTCCTGTCCGCGCGGCGCGGGCCGGATTTCACCGGCCAGCCCGACTTCACCGAACACCACGAGGCCGCGCGGCAGTGGCTTGCTGCGCATCGAGGAATGGATTGCCAACAGCACGGCCAGATCCGCCGCCGGCTCGGTGATCTTGACGCCGCCGACGGCGTTGATGAACACGTCCTGATCGAAGGCCGCGATGCCGGCATGGCGGTGCAACACGGCCAGCAGCATGGCGAGGCGGTTTTGCTCCAGGCCTACGCTCAGGCGCCGTGCGTTGGGCAGGTGCGAGGCATCGACGAGCGCCTGGATTTCCACCAGGAGCGGACGCGTGCCTTCCTGCGTCACCATCACGCACGACCCTGGCACGGGGTTGTCGTGCTGCGACAGGAATAGCGCCGAGGGGTTGGAGACGCCCTTCAAGCCCTTTTCCGACATGGCGAACACGCCCAGCTCATTGACCGCGCCGAAGCGGTTCTTGATGGCGCGCACCAGGCGGAAGCTCGAGTGCGTGTCGCCCTCGAAATACAGCACCGTATCGACGATGTGTTCCAGCACCCGCGGCCCGGCCAGCGAGCCTTCCTTGGTGACGTGGCCGACCATGATGATGGTCACGCCGCTCTGCTTGGCCACCCGCGTCAATTGCGCCGCGCATTCGCGCACCTGGGCCACCGAGCCCGGCGCCGAGGTGAGCGCGTCGGAATAGACGGTCTGGATCGAGTCGATCACGGCAACGTCGGGCTTGTGTTCGGCCAGCGTATTGAGGATTTTTTCGAGCTGGATTTCGGCTTGCAGCTTCAGTTCGCGTGCATCGACAGCGAGGCGTTTTGCCCGCAAGGCGATTTGCGCGCCCGACTCTTCGCCGCTGACATAGAGCACTTTCTTGTCGCGCGACATTTGCGCCAGCGCCTGCAACAAGAGCGTCGATTTGCCGATGCCGGGATCGCCGCCGATCAGCACCACGCCGCCGGCCACCAGCCCGCCGCCGAGCACGCGGTCGAATTCCTCGATGCCGGTGCCGAAGCGCGGCACGTCGGTCGCTTCGATGTCGGCCAGCGACAGCACCGGCGCAGTCTGCGCCAGGCCCTGATATTGGGTGGAGAAGCGATTGCTTCCCGCCGCCTCGATGACGGTCTCAACCAGGGTGTTCCATTGTCCGCAGGACGGGCATTGCCCGGTCCATTTGCTTGCCATGCCGCCGCATTCGCTGCAGGTGTAATTCGTCTTCGCCGCTTTTGCCATCAGGCCCCCTCTAAAAATCTACTGCGCGAGCCAATCTCGGACCTGCGATGCTCACCGTACCTTCGTACGGTTGCGCTTCTCAGCCCGACCTTGGGCCGCTCGCTACGATTTTTTGAGGAGCCCATTAAATCTTTTCGATTACATGCACACGCGGCGCCACAGCGCACATCAATTCGTATCCGATGGTCTCGGCCGCGCGCGCGACTTCATCGATCGGCAGCCCTTCGCCCCACAACGTCACGCTGCTGCCGACACCTGCGCCGGGCACGGCGCTCAAATCGACCACCAGCATATCCATCGACACCTTGCCCAGGGTGCGCGTGCGCACGCCATCGACTAGCACCGGTGTGCCGGTGGGGGCATGGCGCGGATAGCCGTCGGCGTAGCCGCAGCAGACCACGCCGGTCGTGATCGGATGCGTCGCGACGAAGCGGCTGCCGTAGCCCACCGCATCGCCCTGCTTCAGATGCTGCACGCCGATGATTTCGCCGCGCAGTGTCATTGCCGGCCGCAGCTCGAATTCTTCTGCCGTGCGATAGCCCGGCGTTGCGCCGTAGAGCATGATGCCGGGCCTGACCCAATCGGCGGCGGCTTCCGGGCGCAGCAAATCGCCGGCGGAGTTCGACAGGCTGCGCGGCCCCTCCAGCCCGGCCGTGGCTTCGTTGAAGCGGCGCATTTGTTCGGCCGGCGACACGACGTCATGATCGGCCTGCTCGGCGTTGGCGAAGTGCGTCATCATGCCGATGCTGCGCACATGCGGGATGGCCCGCAGGCGCGCATAGGCGGCGCGAAATTCGCCCGGCATGAAGCCGAGCCGGTTCATGCCGGTATTCATTTTCAGATGCACGTCGATCGGCGCGGACAGTGCGGCCTGTTCCAGCATGGCGATCTGTTCGACACCGTGAATCGCGCTCTGCACCTGGTGCTGCACCAACATGGGCAGGTCTTCCGCTTGAAAAAAGCCTTCCAGCAGCAATATCGGTTTCTGCCAGCCGAGTTGGCGCAGGCGCACGGCGCCATCGGGTTCGATCAAGCCGAGTCCGTCAGCGGCGGCAAAACCGCGCACCGCAAATTGCAGCCCGTGGCCATAGGCGTTGGCCTTGACCACGGCCCACGTGCGCGATTGCGGTGCATGGCGCTTTGCCACGGCAAGATTGTGCTGCATTGCAGCGACGTCGATGGCGGCGATGAGGGGTCTGGCCATGATTCGTATCACTTCCTGTTAAGGCATCGTCCGCCATTTTACAGGAGCCGGAAGAAGGGTTCGAACACACGATCAAGCCGAGGCCATGATGGGCCGCAGCGCGATCGTCCCTTGCAAAAGGGCAAGCCGATGACATTTCGTCGAGCGTTTTCATGGTATAAAGCAAGCCGGTGGTGCGACACGACACATCGCCTCGTGTAAAGAGAAAAATCACTCTTTTAAATAAAAATTTCCCTCGGCTTCGAATGGCTTTTCGGGGGAGCAGTTTGTGGTCAGATTACATCGAAGATAGTATCTGACTGGAGGGGTGTCAATGCATGATCGCGCCGTCCGGTACATCGGGCGTCAAGATGCATTGTTGAACGCCAATGAGATCCTCCAAAGCAGTAACAACGTCGGTCAGTTCCACGGTTGCCAGTACGTTCGCACCGTCCACGATGATGCCGAGCAGTTGGGTATCGTTATTGGGCGGGTCGTAATGGACGATAGGCAGGAAGTAACCGTTGACCTTCTTGACGGTGACTCGCAGCGTGCCTGGTTCAAGGCTCAGGAGTTTTAATTCCTGAAGCGTGATGCGAGGTAGCTGTTCCAGTTTTTCAGTGGGAGTCATTTGTTTGTTGGTTCTGTCGAGGAGGTAGCCACCAATTTACCGGTGGAGGAAGTGACTGTAAAGAGGCGAAAGCTCTATTTGTCATTGTTCGATTCTTTGCATCGTAGGACGTATTGAATAGTGAACCTGTTATACGACTAACAGTAGCCTAGGGAGACATGCATTGCTGGTAACGGCGGTGTGTGAAGCTCTCCTGACAATGCATCCCCAGAAATGGCATACCTTTGTCGTGAGACAAGGTGTGGATACTCCAAGCAGAATGGGGTTGAGGCGCTAGGCTGGCTGGTATGAGCAACATAGGTGAATTGTCGAAAACTTCGTAAGCTTTGAGGTGCCAAAACTGCTGTCAGGCACTAACCAAAATGGTATGTGGTCGGATATTCCGCTCACCGGTCGGAATACGTCGTCATCGGACCACCGGAGGATAGACAGGCTCTAACCCAGTCGTGTGATAAATAGGGAACGTGGAAAACCCAAATGGCTGCCTAAGTTGTTGATGTAGGGGCAGGTGAACCGCAAGGAACGCTGTTGGCTGTGTGGGCATGGGAGGATAGAGAAAGCGAATGCCAAACTATAATGGTTTGGATAAGGATTGAAACATCATCCCACGCGAAAGCGGGCAGACTTCTATCTGGTCTATCGTCGCAAGACGGCTGACCAACCCTTTGGCTTGATGGGGAGGAATCCAACTCGTCGGTATCAATTGTTTTGACGGTTTCAAGTGGAGATTGTATGGATACTAAATTGCAGAGATTGGCAGATGCACGCCAAGCGTATGAAAGCTTCGACCAGCTGTTCCGCGAAGCATTCATAGCTCAAAAACGCAAAGGCTCATTCGAGAATTTCGACTTGGATCATTGGTTAGCAGAGAGGGCGAAATACTGGTCCGAACTTAACGCCGCCATGACAGACTTACTTGGGATAACAAACGCACGCAGCTAGGTCCGCGTGACTTGATATCACTAGGTACGAGGTTGGTTCCAACCTAAATGGATATTTCCCTTGTGGGAGCGAATTACGCTCCCACAAGGAGCGTACTTTGCTTGCCGCTTGGGAAATTTATTTTTCAAGGAGGAAAGCAGCATGAGAGTACATATCCATATGGGTGTGTCTGCGCTTTCTCGCGCTCCGCAAGACTGGCACGCTGTAAGTTGGCGGCAGATTGAGCGGAACGTGAAAGGGATGCAGATTCGGATTGCGAAGGCAACGCGGGAAGGCAAATGGCGCAAGGTGAAAGCCTTGCAACGAATGCTGACCCGCACGCTTAGCGCCAAATTATTGGCAGTAAGGCGTGTTACCGAAAATCAGGGTAAGCGCACTGCGGGTGTTGATGGTGAGTTATGGGAAACACCTGAAAAACGGTTTGCTGCCGTCGGCAGGATGATGCAGCGTGGATATAGACCTCTGCCATTGCGGAGAATCTATATACCGAAAGCGAATGGGAAAAAGCGCCCTTTGGGCATACCCACGATGCTGGATCGGGCCATGCAAGCGTTGTATCTGTTGGCGTTGGAACCCGTATCCGAATCGACGAGCGACCCGAACTCTTATGGGTTCAGGAACAATCGTTCGACGGCGGATGCGATGTCCCAATTGTTTGTCTCCCTATCCCAAAAGGCTGCGGCCAAATGGGTGTTGGAGGCGGACATAGCAGGTTGCTTCGACAATATCAGTCACGCGTGGCTGATCGGAAATGTTCCAATGGAACGCTCCGTTCTGCGCAAGTGGTTGACGTCGGGCCTGATCTATCAAGGTCAGTTTCAGGAAACGGAAGCCGGTACACCGCAAGGGGGAATTATTTCCCCGACATTGGCAAATGTGACGCTGAATGGTTTGGAATCAGGACTGGCCGAGTACTTGACGGCAAAGTTCGGATCGAGAGCCATCAAGCTGAAAGTCAATGTTGTGCGGTATGCGGACGACTTCGTGATAACTGGCGTCTCGAAAGAGATTCTGGAAAACGAAGTTAAACCTTGGATAGAAGCATTTCTGGCGGTTCGAGGACTGCGGCTATCGGAGGCCAAAACGCATATCGTTCACATTGACCAAGGCTTTGATTTTCTTGGGTGGAACTTCCGCAAGTATCAAGGGAAGTTACTCATCAAGCCGAGCAAGAAAAACGCGCTAGCGTTTTATCGCAAGGTGAAGGAAGTTATCAGTGCACACAAGACGGTAAAACAGGGGGAGTTAATTCAACTGCTGAACCCGATATTACGAGGCTGGGCGCAATATCACAGTCCCGTAGTAGCCAAGGCGATGTACAACCGATTTGATAGCCTGATCTTCAAGGCAATCTGGCGGTGGTCGAAGAGGCGGCATCCGAACAAGAACACCGGATGGGTCAGGAAGAAGTATTTCCGAACCGTTGGTGAACGACATTGGGTGTTTGCGGTTCCCGTGACAAGCGAAGAAGGCGATAAGGAGTTTGTAGAGTTGTACCAGCTTTCCGGTACGACGATTAAGCGGCACAAGAAAATCAAGGGGGCGTATAACCCTTTTGATCCCGAATGGGAGATGTACGGCGAAAACTTGCGGCAGGAACGTATGCTGGAAAGCATGGCGCACCGAAAGCAATGGATTCGGATGTATGTAGACCAAGGGGGACTTTGTGCTGTGTGCCAATGCAGGATGACGAAGACGACGGGCTGGCATGACCATCACATAGAATATCGTGTGCATGGCGGGTCGGATGCTCTTGGAAATCGTGTATTGTTACACCCTGGTTGTCATGCCCAAGTGCATAACAGTGGTTTGAAGGTAACCAAGCCGGCTCCCTTATAGGGGGTTTTGAAATCTGGACTTCCCGTTTTGGGAAGTCTTGTAATAGGCTTGAGCCGTGTGCGGGGAAACTCGCACGCACGGTTCTTAGGGGGGAATGGGCCAGCAATGGCCTGTTCCTACCCTACATATTTGGTTAGGGTCCGGATGAATCGCGGTTTTTACACGACCATGGCGGCGCAGTTCTTTTCGTCGCTTGCTGACAATGCGCTACTGATAGCGTGCATGGCAATGCTGGCGACAAATCATGATCCGGGTTGGAAAACGCCGCTACTGAAATTCTTCTTTGTCCTGTCTTACGTGCTGCTTGCCCCTTTCGTCGGAGCTTTCGCCGATGCCTATCCCAAGGGCCGGGTGATGTTTTTCACGAACCTGGTCAAGATTCTGGGTTGCGCACTGTTATTCGTGAACGTCAATCCCTTACTTGCCTATGGCATCGTCGGATTCGGCGCTGCGGCCTACTCGCCGGCAAAATACGGCATCCTGACCGAATTGCTGCCGGCCGAAAAGCTGGTGGCGGCGAATGGGTGGATCGAGGCGCTCACGGTATCATCCATCATCTTCGGCACGGCGCTCGGGGGCCAATTGATCGGCCCCGATATGGCGGGGCTGCTGGCGAAAATCCATGTCCCGGTGTTCGGCGGCGGGATCCTGAGCGGCGATCTTGCACTGGTGGTGATCGTGGCGACCTACGCCGTTGCAGCACTCATCAATCTCTACATTCCCGACACCGGCGCCGAATACGGCAAGCAGCAGCACACGCCCTACAGGCTGATCGTCGATTTTGCCGACTGCTGCACCACCCTCTGGAAGGACAAGCTCGGGCAAATTTCGCTGGCCGTCACGACGCTGTTCTGGGGGGCAGGCGCGACACTGCAGTTTATCGTCATTGAGTGGGGCAAGCACTCCTTGCAGATGCCGCTGGACAAGGTCGTGGTTCTTCAAGTGGTGGTGGTCATCGGCGCCGTGATCGGGTCGCTTGCGGCAGCCGTCTACGTGCCGCTCAAGCGCACGCTCACCCTGATGCCGGTCGGCGTCGCGATGGGCTTCGTCGTCATGACCATGCCTTTGGTCCACGGCGCGACCGTCGCGTTCGTCCTGCTTGCCATCATCGGCGCCCTGTCGGGCTATTTCGTCGTGCCGATGAATGCCCTGTTGCAGCATCGCGGTTATGTATTGCTGAGCGCGGGGCACTCGATCGCCGTGCAGAATTTTTTTGAAAATCTGTCGATCCTGACCATGCTCGGCCTTTATGCGGTCATGGTCGGACTAGGCCTCCAGGTGAACACCGTGATCATCATCTTCGGTTTGTTCGTCGTCGGTTCGCTGATCCTCGTCATCCGCTGGCACGCCTTGAACCAGAAAAAATTCGATAGCGTGGCATTGATCGGCGAACACCGTCATTGACGAATGTAATGATTGGCGCGCGCGGCCCAGTCGTCGGGCACGATGAAGCCGCGCTCGACTTCCAGCATCGCGCCTTCTCCCGGTTGCATGATGCCTATCATCAAAGGCAGGCTGTCGCGCGAAAAGTGCTTCTTGAGCGCATCGGCCAGGCCGGATCGATCGAAACATTCTTCCGGCGCCGTCCGCGCCGGGGCCAGCCAGCGCATGCGGGGCAGCACCGAAAACTGTGCATCGGGCATGCCCTCAACACTGCCTAGCGGCCGCCAAAAACCGTGGCAATGCGCCGCATTGACGCCTTCGATGGCGCGCTTCGGCGCGGCGTCGACGGGATAGAACAGCCATCCCTTGATCAATGCCTGCGCCTGTGCCACGGCTTCATGCAACAGTAATTGTGCTGCAGCTTGCTGCGACAGGACCAACTGACGGTCGAGGATCTTGCGCATTTTCGCTGCCAGCGAATCGGCCAGATTGGGGCCGACCAGGGATTCGCCGCCCTGCCCCTCACCCTGCGGCTGCAGCAAATAGAACTTCGTCGCAAACTCCCAATGGATCAATCGTGCCGCCGCATCGCGCAGCAAGAAGTCGAACTCGCCCACGGTCACGTTATCGCTGCCGCGCACCTGCAAGCCGTGGGCATGCAACACGCCGGCATTGCCGAGATAGAACGCCATCAGCAATTCGGAATAGCGGCCGAGGCGATTGAAGCCGTGTTCGGCAATCAGGGTCTCAAGCGCCTGCGGTTGGGCGTCAAGTTGCCGCAGCCACGCGCCGAAATCCGGTTTGAGGAACGGCGCCAGCGTCGCGATTCGCCCTTGCCATAGTGGCGCGGCAGGGTCCAGCAAATCGGGCGAATCGAGCAGCCAGGCAAGATCGCGAACATGCGGGTTGCGCAATTGCCCGTAACGCGCATGGAAAACGGCCTGAGAGCTTGTTTCAGGCACGCGAGTAGATGCCCTTGGCCAGGCACAGATCGGCCCAGGTCTTGCGTTTATCGCTTGGCGTGCGCAACAGATAGGCTGGATGGTAGGTCACCACCAGCGGCAAATCGGCATAGCGGTGCAGCTTGCCGCGCAGGCTCGATACGGGTGTGTCCGGAGCCAGGCCGAGCAGGGACAGCGCTGCGGTCTTGCCCAGCGCGACGATGACGGTCGGTTCGATCAAGGCGATCTGGCGCAACAGGTAAGGCACGCAGGCGGCGGTTTCCTCGGGCGTGGGCGGCCGGTCCTTTCCGCTGGGGTCGGTCGGGCGGCATTTCACGATGTTGGCGATATAGGCATTGTCGCCCCGGCGCAGATCGAGCGCGGCCAGCATGTTGTCGAGCAGCTTGCCGGCCGGGCCGACGAAGGGTTCGCCGCGCGCATCTTCGCTGCGCCCCGGCCCTTCGCCGATGAAGAGCCATTTGGCTTTTTCGTCGCCCACGCCGAATACGGTGTTGGTGCGCTTGTTGCACAGGCCGCATTTCATGCAGCCGGCAACCTCGGCTTTCAACTCTTCCCAATTCATCTCGGCAACCGGCTTGCCTGCGGCGCCGTGTGCGGGCGGCTCGGTTCGCTGCGCCATGGCCTTGCCGACTTCCTCGACGGCAGCTTCGGTTGCCGCAGGCATCGACTCCCCAGGCTGCCGGCGCAAGCGCCAGGCGGGGCCCAAGCCCATCTCTTCCAAAAACCGTTGTTGGCGACCGGTGGGCGCGTTCATAGCATCAACCTCATGACAATGGCATCCTCGCGGCTGCCTTGCGCCGCGGGATAGTAGCCGCGCCGCACGCCGATGCCGGCGAAGCCGTAGCGTTCATAGACTACGACGGCGCGATCGTTCGAGGGCCGCACTTCCAGCAAGATCGATTGCATGCCCTTGTCGCGCGATAGCTTGACCGCGAGATCGAGCAGCAGGCGCCCGACGCCGGTGCCTTGCAAATCGCGCCGCACGGCGATGTTGAGCAGGTGCGCTTCATCGACGGAAATCATCAGCAGCAGATAGCCGGCCAGGCTGCCTGCGGGGTCGCGCACGGTCCAGATTTCATAATCGCTTTGCAGCGAATCGAGGAAATTGCCGCGCGTCCAGGGATAGGGATAAACGTCGTTCTCGATCTCCATGACCTCAACCAGGTCGTCGATCTGCATGCGCGATAGCGCCAGCGGCATGGCGGGATCGCGGCCAGCCCGGGCGACGTTCATGCCACCTCCGCCTTGTGCTTGCGCTCGGCCGTGGTCAGCGCGACCTTGTTGCGCAGATAGAGCGGCTGTGCATCGCGCGCGGCGATCACTGCGCCGGCTGCGTGGGCCGCCTGGGCCAGGCGCGCCACCTCGCGCGCATGCGGCACCACGGCTGGGAAGGCTCCCGTGAAAAAGTCGCGCCCTTCGAAGGCTGCGGCGTAGGCGGCAAGGCCGTTGCCGCAGGCGACAACCTTGCCCTGCGGCGCGACGGCTTCTGCGCCCGACAGCGTGGGCGGCACGATTTCACGCCAGGCGCCGTCGAAGCGGTATTGCGCCCAATAGACTTCGCCCATGCGGGCGTCGAGCACGCATAGCACGTCGTTTGCACCGTGGCCGCTGCGGCAGGCTTCGGCCATCGCCAGCAGCGTCACTACCGGCACCACCGGCCGGTGGGCACCGAAAGCCAGGCCTTGCACGATGCCGCAGGCGGTGCGCACGCCGGTGAATGAGCCGGGGCCGCAACCGAAGGCGATGGCATCGCATTGCTTGAGCTGCACACCGGCTTCGGCCAGCAATTGCTGCACCAGCGGCAGGATGGTTTGCGAATGGGTTTGCACGCCGGAAGATTCACGCGTCAGCACACGCTCGCCTTGCAACAGGGCGGCGGAGGCGAGATCGGCGGACGTTTCGATGGCGAGGATGATGGACATGGCGCTATTTTACCGCTTCCCCCGCCGCAAAAACGCCTGCCGCGCCGCGTCTGCGAAGGAAGCACGCCTCGCGGTACAATGCCGCATGAATTTGCTCACCCTGACTGCCGATAACCGCGCCACGCTGGCGGCATGGCTGGCCGAAGATGCGACCGTCACCGCCTGCCTGTGCGCGGCTTGGTGCGATACCTGCAATACCTACCAGGCGAAATTTGCCGAATTGGCAAATCTGCACCCGGACCAGTATTTTGTGTGGATCGACATCGAAGACCGCGCCGATCTGGTGGGTGACCTTGATATCGACAATTTCCCCACGCTTTTGATCCAGCGCGGCGCTACGGTTTGTTTCTTCGGCACGGTGTTGCCCGATACGAAACTGGCAGACCGGTTGTTGCAGGCGCAGCTGGCCAAATCCGACACCGAGCTGGAACGCGAGATGCAAGCCAGCGAAGAAAAAAGCGGCTGGCAGGACGATTGCAATTTGCGCTCCCGGCTGGCCAGCCTCTAACGCGCGTTAGTCGCCCGCGATGTCGAGCGGCTTCAAATTCCCGTTCGCCTTGACGCCGAGCCGTATCGGACGCGGGGGGCCCGTTGGTGGAATGGTGGCCTCCACCCACAATTCCTCGCCCGTTGCGCGGCGCGAAGGGTCGTTCGCATGCTCTGGAATGAAGAATGCGATCGGCTCGCTCAATACCGCGCAGCTCTCGTGACGGCACGATGCCTGGCGTACCGACTGACGTCCGGCCGGATCGTCAATGGCAGTCAACACGCCGTCGCGCACTTCCAGCCGCACAGGAGTGCGCGAGTAGGGATCGCCGAACGGACCGGCGGCTCCCAGGCGTTCCGTCCCTTGCTTTGCCCTATCACGGTCCGGCGTGTAGGAAACTACCGGCGACAGGCTGACATAGCGCCCGCGGATCGGCAGATCCGGATCGTACGGCTGGGTCTGAATCCAGACGCGCGGATACATTGCGCGGTCCAATTGGAATTTCAGATAGATGCTGCCGATCAGCAGGAGGTGCAGGGCGGCGAGCGCCAGCCCGGCGTGCAAGGCATTGGAGCGGAATGGAATCTTCATTTATCTGGCCCCTTTCATGTTCGCCAGCAGGCGCCGGCGCACGCGCTCCAGCGCCCAGCCTCCGCCGAGGAATACGATGCCCATGCCGATCAGGCCGAGCGAGCGGCCAAGCTTGTCGTAGACGTCGGAGAAGTAGAAGAACATCAGCGTCAGGGCAAAGCCGATCACACCCAGGTTGATGCACGAGCGCCGTTGTTCCTTGATGCCCCAGATGGCGACGAGGAAGGCGCCGACGATGTAGAGGGCGTATAACGCGATCTTGTCGGCACTGTCATGCCATGAGAATTGCGCCAGCGCGATGCTCCAGAGCACCGGCAGGATGAGGTATGCGGCGCGCCGGCCCATCAGTATCGCGCCTAGCGCAAGCGGCAGCCCGAGGGCAATCGACCAGGGCAATATCTGGCCCTGTAGCACGGGCATGGCGTGTCGCTCGGCCATGCTGTATGAAGATTCATGAACGATACCCACGGCGATGCAGGCGGGAATCAGGGCGACGGCGCCCAATCTTGAGACAGCCAGCCGCCATGTCGGCGCGTGATCGCCCCTCGGCGCGGCCAGGTAGACGAAGGCCAGCACGAGCGTGCCGACCAAGGGCACCATGTTTTGCAGATCGGAGGGGCCGCGCCCGACGTCTTCGATCCACTCGCCCCAGAGCCAGGTCGGCACCAGAATGGCGAGCCACAAGGCATGCGGCCAATCCCGCAGCAATGCCCAGCCGCATGCCGCACCCGCGGCCCACAGCAGCAGGGCGCCGGGCCAGTGCTCGGCCATGTTGAATATCTGGCCGCACAGGAAAATCCCGGCGCCCAGGAATGCCGTTCCCACCGAATGCAGGACGGTGGCAAGGTGAGGCATTTTTCGGGAAGCGTAGGCGCCGGCGACGTGAAACAAGGCCAGCACGGCCAGCACCAGCGTGTAGCGCGACCCCGGCCCCAATGCCTCCCAGTGCGCGGCGACGAACAGGAAGGCGCCGGCCATCAAGAGCAGGCCGCCGAAGCCGAACAGCAGCGCGACGAAGCGGTCGGTGCTGCGCTGCGGGTTGTTTGCTGCTTCCCAATTGCGAATGTTCTGCTCCAGGGCGGAATCGATCAACCCCGCCGCCGTCCAGCGCTTCAATGCCTCATCCCATGACGATGCCATTGTGCCTCCCTTGTTTTTGATTTTGTTTTTGCCCGCTCACGCAAGACGCAAAGGCAAACTACGCAGCCTCTTCCCCGTGAGCGCAAACAGCGCATTGGCCACTGCCGGGGCAATCGGCGGCGTGGCCGGTTCGCCCATGCCTTCGGGCGGCTCGGCGCTTTTGATGATGATGGTGTCGATCTGCGGCGATTGCGCCATGCGCACCACCTGGTAGCTGTCGAAGTTGTGCTGCAGGACGGCGCCGTCCTTGAAGGTGATCTCGCCGAAGAGCGCGGCCGAGAGGCCGAAATTGATTGCCGATTCCACCTGCTGCGCGATGATGTTGGGATTGACGGCGATGCCGCAATCGACCGCGCAGGTCACTTTGTGCACCTTGATCTCGTTGTTTTCGACCGACACTTCGGCGACCTGGGCCACGATGGTGCCGAAGGAGCGATGCAAGGCGATGCCCTGCGCGTGGCCCAGTTCGGGCTTGCCGGCTTTTTCCACGGCCGCATCGAGCACGGCCAGGAAGCGCGGTTGGCGCGTGAGCAGGCTGCGCCGGTACTCGATCGGATCCTGTTTGGCGGCGTAGGCCAGCTCGTCGATGAAGCTCTCCTTGAAAAAGGCGTTGTGCGAGTGGCCTACCGAACGCCAATAGCCGATCGGCACCGGTGTCGGCACGATGACGTGGGCGATGTGCTGATTGGGGAATTCGTAGGGCATGTCGAATTCGCCTTCGGCGGTGGTCTTGTCGGGGCCGCTGCCGGGCAAGCCGAAGGTGCGCTGCAAGACTTGCTGCGTGATCGAGCCGCCCGCGGATTTGTTGTCGTAGGTCAGCACCCTGCCCTGGGCGTCCAATGCCGCGGCAAAGCGCGCCAGTGCGGCGGGGCGGTACATGTCGTGCGTCATGTCTTCTTCGCGCGTCCACAGCACTTGCACCGGCACGCCGCCGGCTTTTTTTGCAATCGCGACCGCCTGGCTCACCATGTCGATTTCCAGGCGCCGGCCGAAGCCGCCGCCGACATAGGTCAGGTGCAATTCGACATGATCGGCCGCAATCCCTGCGGCCTTGGCCGCGGCATCGACCGCAACCGACGGCACCTGGGTCGAGAGCCACAGCACGACCCGCCCATCCTTGACCTGGGCCGTGCAGTTGACCGGCTCCATGGTGGCGTGCGCGAGGAATGGCGCGCGGTATTCCGCCTTGAGCGTGGATGCCGCGCTGCCGGCGACGCTCATGTCGCCTGCTTTGTAGTAGGTGAAGCCGTCTTCGGTGTCGAGCTTGGCGGCCAGTTCCTTGAACACGCTCTCGCTTGACAGGCCGGCCTGCGCACCGGGATTCCACACCACCGGCACGGCGGCAACGGCTTCCTTGGCTTGCCAAAAAGTCTTGGCCAGCACGGCCACGCCTGAACGGCCGCCAGCCGAAAAATCGGTCACCGATATCACGCCGGGCATGCCCTGCACCACAATCGAATCGTATTTTTGCACGGTGCCGCCCAGCATCGGCGCCATCCTTACCGCGGCGTAGATCATGCCCGGCGGGCGGGCGTCGATGCCGAAGCCGGCGCTGCCGTTGGATTTGGCGAGGCTGTCGCGGCGCGGCTGCGGCGTGCCGATGAGCTTGAATTGCGATGGGTCTTTCAGGCGGATGTCGACCGGCTGGATATGGGCTGCGTCCGCCATCAATTCAGCGTAGGCGGCCTGTTTGCCGCTGGAGTGCGATACCACGCCGTCGGCCGTCGTGCAGCTTGCCGCATCGACGCCCCAGCGTTTGGCTGCGGCACCCACGAGCATGGCGCGGGCCGAGGCGCCGGCTTCGCGCATCGGTCCCCAGGCATCCTTGACGCTGGAGGAGCCGCCCGTCACCATCAAGCCGAGTTCACGCGCGGTCTTGGCCGTGAGCCATTGCGCGGTGCGCTTGAGCACGCCATGATCGTCGGGATGAAACGGCAAGCCGTCGGCCAGCATGGAGACATTGCCGTAGATCTTGTCGATCGGTGCCTGCATGATCTTGACGCGTGCCAACGGCACGTCGAGCTCTTCGGCAATCAGCATGGGCAGCGCGGTATGCACGCCCTGCCCCATTTCGGCGCGCGCCATGGCGACGGTCACGCTGCCGTCGGCGCCGAGCTTGATCCAGCCGTTCAGGGCGATCTCATTGGCGTCAAGCGGCAGGGGGTGGCTGCCATTGATGCGCTGGCGCGGCGGTGTGACGCCCCAGCCGACGATCAAGGCGCCGGTGACACCGAGGCCGCCCAAGATGAAGCGGCGGCGCGATATCCCCTTTGATCCGCTTTTTTTCTCATCCGTCATGATGTCTCCCGCTGGTTTTATCGTGGTGGCATTCAGTTCTGGCGCGTTGCATCCCAAGCCAGTAACTTCCAGGTAACGCCCAACTGCACGTCGCTTTTCAACGCAGCCAAGCGGCGCGACAGGAAAGCCGCGTCGCGGTCGCGCCGCAGGCGCTCGCCCATGGGATCGAGCAATATGCCCGCACCGGCCATGACGCCTTCGAGCTCGCCATAGGAGCGCAGCAGGCGCGCGGCGGTTTTGATGCCGATCTTTTCCACGCCGGGTATGCCGTCGTCGGCATCACCCATCAACGCCACCAGATCGGTCATTTGCTCGGGCTTGACGCCGTATTTCTTCTCGACCCAGGCGGCGTCGCGCCATTCGTTCTTGAAATGGTCCCACAGCCGCGCACCATAGGCAATGAGGATGTGCAAATCGCGGTCGACCGAGGCCACCACCACTTCGCCGCGCTCTTCCTTGAACCAGCGCTGGCAGGCCGTGGCAATCGCATCCTTGGGTTCGGCGTGCGGCACTGCCAGCACGGTCAGCCCCGTCTCCTTGAGTTTTTCCTGGAACGCCGGCAAGGCCTCGTGCAAGGCTTGCGGCATCGGTTCGCGCCGGGCGCGGTAGGCGGGCAGGATGTCGTGACGCCAGGTGGGGCCGCCGAAATCGAAGGCAGCGAACGCGTGGCTGGGCTGATGGGTATTGAGCAGCTTGCGAAACGACAGCTGGCAATTGCGCAGGGCTTGATCGGCCTTCTCGGCGCTGTCCGGCTCCGGGTTGGCCTGGTACACCCGGCGCACCAGTCCCAAACCATCGATGGCGAGCAGCTTGCCCATGTGCCTTGGCTATTTGCCGCGCCCGGCCAGCAGTTCCGAAATCTTCGGCTCGGGTTTCCAGTAGCCCGGTCCCTTTTGCACCTTACCGCGTTCATCGTAGATCGGCTTGCCGTCGGCACCGAGCTTGGAGAAGTTCGATTGCATGATGATGGCCAGCACCTCGTCTTGCGGCAAGCCGAACTTGCGCATCTCGGAGGCGCAATAGACCTGGATATCGCCCAAGAGGTCGGCCAGCATGGTCAACACTTCCAGCGCCGGCGCCGCATTCTCGGCTGCGGCGACGATGTCGTCGATCTCGTCCAATTCTTCGCCCAGGATGCTCTTGAAGGCGCGCAGCCGCTCCTGCAAGGGCACGCCGATCTCCAGCGTCGGCTGCTCATTGACCGGCAAGGCATACATGGCATTGAAGCGCTTGATATCTTCGGAAAATGTGCTCATGGCAGGAAAATTCCTCCTTGTTTGATCGGCAACAGGGTACCACAGACGCCTGGGCTGCCGTACTGGCTTATTGTGCAGCCTATCGCGGCAATTATCGTGTCGCTTCGCGTGACCGGAGCATGGCGGCGTTATAGAATTGCCCATCCCCTCACACTGCCGGATTGCCCGCCTCGCCATGACAAAAAGCTTCTTCCAGGCGTTCGTTCTGCTGGTCCTGGTGACGGACCCGTTTGGGAACGTCCCCATCTTCGTCAGCGCCCTGACCAATGTGCCGCCGGCGCGGCGCTGGCGCGTGGTGGTGCGCGAGTGCGCCATCGCCTTTGCCTTGCTGCTCTTGTTCATGTTCTTCGGGCGGAATTTTCTCGAAGCGCTGCAGCTCTCGGAAATTTCGCTGCGGATAGGCGGCGGCGTGGTGCTGTTCCTGATCGCACTGCGCATGATCTTCCCGCAGCCCGGCGGCATCATGGGCGATATCGATTCCGACAGCGAACCGTTCATCGTGCCGCTCGCCATTCCCGCGCTGGCCGGGCCTTCGGCCCTGGCTACGGTGCTGCTGTTCGCTTCAAATTCGACGGCCGACATGATCCTGCATGTCTCGGCGCTTTCCGCCGTCGCGGTCGTTTGGCTGGTAGTGCTCTTGAGCGCCGAACGCATGCAACGGGCATTGGGTCATCGTGTGATGACGGCGTTCGAGCGCTTGATGGGGCTGATCCTCACGGCAATGTCGGTGGAGATGCTCCTGGCGGGTATCCGGGCGTACCTCAAAACCCTTTAAACGGAGCAGGAAGCGCTTCGGGGTTAAAAAAAGCCGCAGAAAAATATATATTTTAAATCAACCACTTACCCTCTTCCCAAGCAAAAATTTCGCGCTAATAATGCATTCGGACGGTGGCAAAACGACGCGCAAGATTCACTGAGCCGCACCCGCTTTTCGGGTCATGCTCAGCAAGCGACAAGTCGCGCAACCTTCTGCAAATGTCATTATTTTTCCAGTCAGCGAACAGGGAGGTTCCATGGATTTCTCGCACGAACAGCGTTTCACGCCGAAAAACGCCGGCGGTTTTGGTGTAGTCGTCATTGTGCATGCCTTGCTTGCTGGTGCACTGATCTATGGACTGCATACGGTCACCAGAACGCTCAGCCCTCCTCCCATCAACGTGAAAGTCGATCCTCCCACATCAAAGCCTGTAGAGCCGCAACCCACCGTCGATCCGGGCGTGAAAAAATTTAATATCGACGTCACACCGATCGATCGTCCCATCATCGACCCCACTATTCACGATCAGCTTTTTCACCACCCGCAAACCGTGGACCCCGGCCCGGCAGTCAATCCCGGTCCCATCGATAGCGGTCCCGGCGAAAGCGGTGCAGGCACGTCGGTCAAGCCCGTGATCCATAGCAGCAACCCCGTCATTTCCAACCTTGACGCTTGCAAGCCGTCCTACCCGAACAGCGCCTTGAAGATGGAAGAAGAGGGAACGGTGCGCTTGAAGCTGGAAATCGGCGCGAGCGGCCAGTTGGTGTCGGCCAGCGTGCTGAAGTCCAGCGGCTATGCCGATCTCGACCGCGCCGCAGTCAAGGGATTGAGCCAATGCGCTTTCAAGGCAGCGGTACAGGATGGGACGCCGGTGCAGTCTTCGCTGGTGACCGATTACGTTTGGGTGATCAATCGTTGAATAAGCGTCGAATAAGCGTTGAATAAGCGTTGAATATAATCGCTGAATTCGAGCGGCTGCAAAAAGCAAGCCCCCAAGGATCAGGGGCTTGTCATGTTTTCGACCGGCACATTTGCATGTGCCGGTCGAAACAACACCGCAACGGTGCTCTGATTCATCGCCAATGCTCAAGTTCCCCGTAAATCAAATATAAAATTATCTCGCCCGATTTCTTGAACTCTGGCGAAAAAGCCAACTCCGATAGGAAGAGTGCGGAACTGGTTGCCGTTCATAAACGCCGCCGGTCTTGCATTCCGTTCTTATCCTTCGTGCGCATTTCCGTTTCACTGCCATGCGGCCACGCTACACAGCAAGCACCGCAGCGCAGGTGAAAACGGAATGAAACCGAACTAGAGGAGGCACCATGAATTTTGCAGACGATCAAGGCTTCGGCGTCAAGAAGGCGGGCGGCCTGGGCATCACCATTGTGTTGCACGTGCTGCTGGCCGGGGCTGTTGTCTACGGTTTGCGTACCACCTTTGTCAGCAAGCCGAAGATTGAGGAAGTGCAAATCGTCATGCCGGAGGCGCCACCGATCGTAGACCCAACTCCACCTCCGCCCAAGCCGGCGGTGAAGACGCCACAGGTCGAAACGCCGCCTATCCAGCCTGTCGAACAAGCTCCCGTGCCTGCACCGCCGCCTGACCCGGCGCCGCCGCAAACGGCAAGCAACGATGCGTCACCGTCGCCCAATACCAATGCGAACAACACTGTTGCCAACGGCACGCCGGGCGTCAGCAGTCCCGCCATTACCGATCTCAACGGTTGCAAACCGGCTTACCCGCAGTCGGCCTTGATGCAGGGACAGACTGGCACCGTGCGCGTGAAGTTCGTGATCGGCACCGAGGGCAACCTGGTCTCGGCCGACGTGGTGAAGTCGAGCGGTGTAAAGTCGCTGGACCGCGCCGCTATCGATGGCTTGAGCAAGTGCAAATTCAAGCCTGCCATGCAAAACGGCAATCCGGTGCAATCGTGGTTCGTCACCGACTACGTTTGGTCGCTTGAAGAATAAACCGTTCCGCTTGGATTGACATGAAAACCGGCCCATCATTGGGCCGGTTTTTGACGATTCAAATCACCTCGACCCGATTTCGCCCGCCAGCCTTGGCCTGATAGAGCGCGCGGTCTGCCCGTAGCAGCATGTCGCCGAACTCCTCGCTGGTGAGATGCATCGTGACGCCAAACGACGCCGTCACGGCAATGCCATTGGGCCAGTTGTGCTGCATCATTGCGGTACGAAGTTTTTCCGCCAGCCCGCGTCCCTGGTAATCGCGCGTGTCCTGGCACAGGATCAGAAACTCTTCTCCGCCCCAACGCACGAAGCGGTCTTGCGAGCGGATTTCGCCTTGCACCAGGCGTGTGAATTCCTGCAACACCTGATCGCCCACGGCATGTCCGTGTTCGTCATTGACGAGCTTGAAATGATCGAGGTCGGCGAAGATCACCGATAGCGGCGGCTCGGTCGGAATCTTGCCCATCCATTGATTCATGAGAAATTCGCGCAAGCCTTCGCGGTTGAGCGCGCCGGTCAACGGGTCGGTTCGGGCCTGGCCGGCCAGTTCCTTGGTTTCGAGTTTCAGTGCCTGGTTGATCGACTGCAACTGGGCCACGCGCGTGCGGCTGGACAGGAAGCTCGTGCGAAAATGTAGCAGCCACATGATGAGCCAGGTGATGCCGAACATGACCCAGGCGCCGGTCAGGGCCATGGCCAGCTGCACCTGGCTGATCCACTTGCCCTGAAAGCGGATAGAGCGGATTTCGATCGTATGCGTGCCTGCTTCAACGAAGGAGCCTGTCGAAATCTCGACCGTGGACACGTTATCGATGCGCATGTCGGTATGCATCAAGGGCGTTTTTTGTTCGACGGCCCACCATGAGGCAATGCGAAACAGCTTGATGGGAACCGTCATGGTGCCGTGTTCCGGCGCAGGAAACTCCACCTCATTGACCTTCAGCGAATCGAGCTCCTTTATTCTGGAGATTTCGGATTCGAAGTTGCGCAGGTAGACACGGATGGAGTGCGGGCCGGGGCCGGTGTAGGACGTATCGAACTCGACCGAATCATAACCGGTCAGATCGACCCCCTTGGGCAGCTTGGCCAGGCTCACTGCGGTCTGGCAAAACGGCCACTGGTACTTCTTGTTGAGCTGGCAATGCAGGAGGATCGTATTACCCCGGCGCTCCACGGCAGCGATGCTGTCGCCACCCTGATCCCGGTCGTCCTGGGCGGTGTATTCGAAGCCGCGCGACGGATCGAGCGCGTAGACCTGGTTCATGCCATAGCGATGCCACGTCAACAAGCCGATCGTCAACAGGATCAGCAGTAGCGACGCGTATCGCAAAAACGAAAAAGCGCCAGCCGACGTGAACATGGTGAGTGGAGTCTCCCGTTTTACAATGGTTAGAATAGTTTTTAACCATTCTATCCCCGGTGAATTCGGCCTAGTTGTAAAACATTGCAAGACGGGCCTATCGGACTGCGGTTATGGTGCGACAAAGCAACAAAAAATCCGCAACCTGGTTACAGGTGCGGATTTTCCGGTACGGCGGTTTTACTGCGGATCAGATTTCTTCGTATAGCGGCAGGGTGAGGAATTCGGCGAACGATTCCGAAGTGGACATCTCTTCGAAAATCTGCGCCGCGCGATCATAGGTCTGACCCTGCCCCACGGTTTCCTTGACCTTGGCCAGTTCCTCGGGAATCATCGCGCGCACCAGCTCGGCCGTGACCTTGCGGCTGTCTTCGAGCACGCCCTTGCTGCTACGGATCCATTGCCAGACCTGGCTGCGGCTGATTTCCGCCGTGGCGGCGTCTTCCATCAGGTTGTGGATCGGCACACAGCCATTGCCGGCCAGCCAGGCGCCGAGATAATGGATACCCACGTTGATGTTGTAGCGCAGGCCGGCTTCGGTAATCGGCGCCTCGGGCTTGAAGTCGAGCAGTTCGGCGGCCTTCACTTCCACGTCGGGGCGCTGCTTGTCGATCTGGTTCGGCTTGTCGCCCAGGACCTTCTTGAATTCGGTCATGGCCAGGTCGACCAGGCCGGGGTGTGCTACCCAGCCGCCGTCGTAGCCGTCGGTGGCGTCGCGCGCCTTGTCGTTGCGCACGCCGCCCATGGCGACTTCATTCTTGGCCGGGTCGTTCTTGATCGGGATCAGCGCGGCCATGCCGCCGATGGCCGGGGCATTGCGCTTGTGGCAGGTCTTCAAGAGGAGCAAGGCATAGGCGCGCATGAAGGGGGCGGTCATGGTGACCTTGGCGCGGTCGGCCAGGCAGAACTCCTTATCCAGCTTGAACTTCTTGATGCACGAGAAGATGTAGTCCCAGCGGCCGGCGTTCAAGCCGGAGCTGTGTTCGCGCAATTCGTAGAGGATTTCGTCCATCTCGAAGGCGGCGAGGATGGTTTCGATCAAGACCGTGGCCTTGATCGTGCCTTGCGCCAGGCCGAGTTCGTTTTGCGTCATGACGAAGATGTCGTTCCACAAACGCGCTTCCAGATGCGACTCCATCTTGGGCAGATAGAAGTACGGACCGGCGCCGCGCGCCAACTGTTCCTTGGCGTTGTGGAACATGAACAACGCGAAATCGAAGATGCCGCCCGAGATGCGCTTGCCGTCGACCTTGACGTGCTTCTCGTCGAGGTGCCAGCCGCGCGGACGCACCACCAGGGTCGCGACCTTGTCGTTGAGTTTGTAGGTCTTGCCGTTTTGCTCGAGCGAGATGGTGCGGCGCACCGCGTCCATCATGTTGATCTGGCCGGTGATCTGGTTGTCCCAGTTGGGCGTGTTCGAGTCCTCGAAGTCGGTCATGTAGCTGTCGGCGCCCGAATTGAAGGCGTTGATGACCATCTTGCGCTCGACCGGGCCGGTGATCTCCACACGGCGGCATTCGAGCGCCTTGGGAATCGGCGCGATCTTCCAGTCGCCATTGCGGATGTGCGCCGTCTCGGCAAGAAAATCCGGGCGCTCGCCGGCATCGAGGCGCTTGGCACGCTCGACGCGCACAGCCAGCAATTCGTGGCGCCGCCCTTCGAAGGCGCGCGACAACTTGGCGACCAGGGCGAGCGCATCGGGCGTCAACACGCGTTCGTATCCGGGCTTGATGTCGCCGATGATTTCCATGCCGGCGGGCAAAGTAAGTTGTGTCATGCAATGCTCCTGAGTTGGTGAGATTAGTGTTTGTCCAAGAAGTGCAGTACGTCGGTCAGGTTGCTGCCCTGCCCGTGCGGCGTGACGCCCAATTCTTCAAGCGGCGCATTGGCGCGATTGACCCAAAAAGTGGTGTAGCCGAACCAGGTCGCCCCGCAGGCGTCCCAGCAGTTGCTCGATACGAACAGCAGGTTCTTGGCCGCGAGGCCGAACACGTCGGGCGCGAGTTGGTAGGCTTCGGGCGCGGTCTTGAATTTCTTCACACTATCGACCGAGAGGACGTGATTGAACATGCCCTGCATGCCGGCGGCCTTGACCACGGCATCGAGCATCTGCGGATTGCCGTTGGAGAGGATCGCCGTCTTCATGCCGCGCGCCTTCAGTTGCTCCAGCACGCCGAGGTTTTCCGGGAAGGCTTGCAGCTTGGCGTATTGGCCCATCAGGGCGTTTTGCGCCTCGAAATCCAGTTCGAGCTTGAGCTTGCGGCAGACGAACACCAGCGCATCCTGCGTCACTTCCCAGAAAGGCTTGTAGGTCGAACACAGCGTGCGCAATTGCGAATACTCGATTTGCTTGGCGCGCCACTGCTCGGCCAGCATCGCGCCCTTGCCGGGGAAATGCTTTTCTGCCTGCGCTGCGATCGAATAGACGTCGAACAGCGTGCCGTAGGCGTCGAATACCACTGCTTGTATCGTCATGTGAGCCTCGGGAAGGAAACAGATTCAAGATAATCGTTTGCTATCGGGATTCAAGTATATTGACTATTCATCGCACTAAACCACCTGATTTATCATTTGATCTTTGCGTTTTAGTCACAGATAGCACTAAAATGGCGATGTCATGGATCAATTCAAGCAAATCTCCACCTTCGTCGATGTCGTTGCCAAGGGCAGCCTTTCGGCTGCGGCCCGTGCTGAAGGCATTGCGCCGGCGATGATAGGCCGGCGCCTCGACGCGCTCGAGGAAAGGCTGGGCGTGAAGCTATTGCAGCGGACCACGCGCAAGATCGCCCTGACTCACGAAGGCACGGCCTTCCTTGAGGATTGCCAGCGCATCCTGGCCGAATTGTCGGAAGCCGAAGCGGCGGTATCCGAACGCAGTGCGCATGCCAGCGGGCATTTGCTGATTTCCGCCCCGGCCGGTTTCGGGCGTCAGCATGTGGCACCCTTGATGCCTTCGTTCCTGGCGGAACACCGTGATCTAACATTGACTCTGAGCCTGAACGACCGCGTGGTCGATTTGATCGGCGAAGGCATCGACGTGGCGATCCGCATTGCCGATCTGTCGGATTCGAATCTGATCGGCGTCAAACTGGCCGACAACAAGCGCGTGGTGGTGGCCTCCCCTCTTTACCTCAAGCGCCACGGCACGCCGCGCTCGCTCGACGAGCTGGCGCGCCACAATTGCCTGGCCATGAGCAGCGACGGCAGCCAGCGCGGCTGGACCTTCCGTCACAATGGCAAGAATGTCAGCGTGAAGGTTACGGGCAGCATGGGATGCAACGACGGCGCCGTGCTGCACGATTGGGCCATGGCCGGCCGCGGCCTGGCGTGGCGTTCGATGTGGGAAGTCGGAGCGGAAATCGAGTCGGGCAAACTGCTAACCGTGCTCGACGAATTTGCGGCGCCGGGCAACGACATTTATGCGGTGTTTGCCCAGCGGCGCCATTTACCCTTGCGCATCCGTGCGCTGGTCGATTTCCTGCGCCGGGCCTATTCGCAACCCGAATATTGGGCCAGACGTTAAGGATAACTGTCACGCAATTGTCATGATGCTTCGATATGCTGGTTCCTTTTGCATATCGGATAGGCCATGCAACGCCGCACCCTGCTGCAATCCCTGTTCGCCGCCCCTGCTCTCGCGCTGATGACCCCTGCGCGCGCTGAAACACAGAGCGCGCTGCCATTTGATGCCGCGCGTTGGGCGCCGTTCAATGCTGCCCGCATCGAAGCCGTGATCGCCCAATGCGGCAAGGCCAGCCCGGGCTACGACGCCGCGCGCAAGCCCTATGCGGTGTTCGATTGGGACAACACCAGCATCATGAACGATTGCCAGGAAGCCTTGTTGATGTATCAGATCAACAAGCTCGCGTTTCGCTTCACTGCCGACGAATTTTCGCGCGTGATCCGGCAGGATTTGCCCGGCGCTCCGCTGAAGCAGGAAAACGGCTATGCCACCGTCGACGGCAAAGCGGTTGCGGTGCAGGACCTGGCCGACGACATTGCAAGCGACTATGCCTGGTTGCGTGCCGAAGAAGCCAAGGGCAAGGGCCTCGATGCGCTACGGCAGAGCGCGCAATTCCAGGACTTTCGCGCCAAGCTGTATTTCATGTACGACGCGATCTGCGATGCCTACCCCATCGAAGTGGGCTACAAGTGGGTGCTGTATCTGCTGGCGAACCAGAGTCCGGCCGAGGTCGCCGCGCTGGCGCAGGCCTCGAACGACTACGGGCTGGGGGACGGTTTGCAGAAAGTGAAATATGTCAGCCCGCCGGAGCTGCCGGGCAAGGCCGGCGTGGTCGCCACCACCCATTTCCACGGCTTGCGCATTCACGAGGAAATGCGCGCGCTGATGCACACCTTGCGCGCCAGCGGCTTCGAGGTGTACGTCAGCACTGCTTCGCTTGACGACGTCGTGCGCGTTTTTGCCGGCCACCCCAATTACGGCTACGGCGTGCCGCCCGAGAATGTGATCGGACTGCGGCTTGAACTGGAAGACGGGAACTATCTGCCGCGCTATCGCAGGGACTGGCATTTCAACTGGGGACCGGGCAAGACCGTCGGCATCCGCAACGAATTGGCGGGCAAGAAGGGTTACGGCCCGGCCATCGTGCTGGGCGACAGCGACGGCGACGCCTGGATGCTGCGCGACTTTGCCGATACCCGGCTTGGCATCATCGTCAATCGCTTGAAGAAAGGCGAGATCGGTGCCGACAGCCAGAAGGCTGCCGCCGTCATCGGCCAAGCCGATGCGCGCTTCGTGCTGCAAGGCCGCGATGAACGCACCGGGATCATGATTCCGGATGAAAAGACCATCAAGTACGGGCAGGCGGAGAAGAAGTTGCTGGCCTGAGCCTTAAGCTGGTGGCTCTAGCGCCGCAATCTTCAACCTCATCGACATTTACACTGCGGACTCAGAAGCGAGCTGCTCAGCCCCCTTGCCCGCAAGAGAGGGGTGGGGGTGGTGCGTTATGATCAGGCTCGCTTTGTCAAGGCATCTAGTGTCGCGCAAGTGAGGTAGATGTTGAATTCAATCGCAGCCAGATCGCAATCCCCCTCACCCCCAGCCCCTCTCCCGCCTGCGGGCGAGGGGAGCCACAGTGGACCGTGCAAGATACGTAAAAGTGTGCGACAGCGGGGAGCGACGCAGCTAGCTATTGACTCGCAGGATATTGCACAGCCTGCACGTAGTTGGCCGTATTGAAGTAGCGATTTGCGGCTTGCTTCAGGTCGTCGACCGTCACTTCATTGATGCGCTTCTCGAACGTCAACACGTTGGCGGGATCGGTGCCGTACAGCGTGGCATCCTGCAGATAGTTCTCCCAAAAGGTGTTGGTGCGCACGTCGATCTTGTGCTGCTCCAGCAGAGCGCGTTTGACCTTGTCCAGATCGGCCTGGGGCGGGCCGTTTTGCTTCATCTGCTCGATTTCGGCGAACACTGCGGCAATCACCTTGTCGACGTTTTCCGGGCCGCACGGCAGCGTGGCGCCGATGCGGAAGTTTTCGTAGGGCGCGCGGTCGAAGGCGCCGCTCATGCCGCCGCCATAGATCAGCGACATCTTTTCGCGGATGTCGTCGATGATCTTGATGTTGATCGCTTCGATCATCAGGTAAAAGCGGGTGTTCTCGGCCAGCGAGTATTTGGCCGGGCCGGTGAAGGTCAATGTCACCGAACTCTTGGGTTCGCTGCCGACGCGCACTTCCTTCTTCACCACGCCCGACACCGGTCGCACGCCGAGATCGCGGTAATTCGCGGCGACCGGCGTTACGGGCAGGCTGGCCATATAGGTTTCCAGCAATGGCTTGATCTTGTCGATGTCGAAGCTGCCGACGATGATGAAGGTCAAGCCATAGGCGCTGCCGAAGCGTTCCTGCGAGATTGCCGAGGCGCGCGCCATGTCGATGTGGGCGAAATCTTCCGGCTTGGGTATGTGGCCGGCGCGCGGGTTATTGCTGTACAGGGTGGATTGCAAACTGTCCTGGAACACGGCTTCCGGGCGCGACATGGTGTTGCGCGCACTGTCCTGATGCGAAGTCACGTAGGCTGAAAACAAGGCCGGGTCCTGGCGCGGGCTGGTCATGCGCAGATACAGCAGTTGCAGCATGGTTTCGATATCGTCGCTGCCTGCGGCGCCGCTGATCTGATCCGAGTAGCCGGCGACGTTGGTGGTGATGCGCGCGGTCCGGCCTGAGAGGATCTTGCCGACATCGGTCGGCGTGAATTGGGCGATACCCATGGCGCCGGCCACCGCCGTCGAGTATTGCGCGTTGTATTTATCCTTCTCTTCGTACAGCGATTGCCCGCCGAAACGCGCCGCGCTCATCAATACCTGGTCGTTCTGGAAATCGGTCGGCTTCAGAATCACCTTGACGCCGTTGGACAGGGTCAATTCGTGAAAGCCCAATTCCTTGTTTTCCTTTTCGGCCACGATCTTGCCGGGCTTGGGCGCGTCTGCCAGCAGCTTGGCGGCGAGCTTCTTTTCTTCCTTGGCCGCCACGGCGCTCTGCTCGGCATTGGCGACCCATTGCAACAGACTGGCCTCGGTCGGCACGCTTTCGCCGTCCTTGTCCGACCCCATGTAGGCCACTAGCTTGGGCACGCTGGCGTCAGGCGTCATGGTCTTGGCATAGGCATTGATTTCTTCCAGGCTGATGCCGGGCAGGAATTCGGACACATAGGCATATTCACCGGCGATGCCGGGCACCGATTCCTGGACCAGGAAGTGACGGATCAGTTCAGCCGCATGCGATGCCGAATCGGACTTGTCTTTTTCCTTGAATGCTTCTTCGTAGTTACGCAGCAGGCCGCGCTTGGCGCGCTCAAGCTCGTCGGCGCCAAAACCGAATTGCCGCACGCGCTCGTTTTCTTCCACCGCGGCCTTGATCGCCGGTTCAGTGCCGGCGCGGCCGACGATGATCGTGGTCGAGAACGATTCGTAGCCCGGCGCCAACGAGCCGATGCCGCTGAAGGCGCCGAGGAATGGCGCGTCGGCCTGCTGCGTCAAGTCGTGCAGGTGTTCGTTGAGCATCGTGGAATACAGCGTCCTGACCAGGCTGCGGCGATAATCGCCGATGGTCGTATCGGGCGGCACCTGGCGCGCGGGATAACGGATGGTGACGGCGTTATTGGTCGCTTCCTGGTCCGTCACGACGAGGGCGTGCGACTCGGCCCGCGCGGTGATCTGCGTGTAGTTGCGCGGCCGCTCGTGCGCCGGGTTCTTCAGTTGCGCGAAGTGTTCGCGTATCATTTTCTCGGCCCGCGCCGGTTCGATGTCGCCGACCACCACGACCGCTTCGAGGTCGGGGCGATACCAGTCGCGGTAGAAGCGGCGCAGCGTATCGTGCTTGAAGGTCTTGAGGATGTCTTCCTTGCCGATCGGCAGGCGCGAGGCGTAGAGCGAACCGTTGAACACCTCGGGCAGCAGCTTGCGCCCCATGCGCTCGTCCGCGCCCCGGCCCAGCCGCAGCTCTTCCAGCACCACCGGCGCTTCGGCATCGATCGCGTCGTCCTTGAGCGAGGCGCCTTGCGCCCAGTCTTCCAGCACGCGGAAACCGGTTTCGAGATTTTCCTTCTTGCCGGTCGGGATAGGCAGGATGTACACCGTTTCATCGAAGCTGGTGTAGGCATTGAGGTCGGCGCCGAACTTGACGCCGATCGACTGCAAATACGATATCAATTCATGCTTCTGGAAGTGCTTCGAGCCGTCGAACTCCATGTGCTCGGTGAAGTGCGCCAGGCCTTGCTGATCGTCATCCTCCAATATCGAACCGGCCTTGACGACCAGCCGCAATTCGACGCGCTTCTCGGGCTTGCCGTTTTTGAGGATGTAGTAATGCAAGCCGTTGGGCAAGACGCCTTCCTTCAAGTCGGGGTCGAGCGGGATAGGCGCGGTGAGATTGCTCGCGCCTTGCGCGCACCAGGAGAGAAGCAGGATGGAAGCTGCAACGAGGGTCTTGCACAGCCGGGAAGTCGTCATCGAAAGGCTCGGAAAGATAGCAATAACAGGACCCTCGCTCCGGCGGCCCGGAGCGAGGCGGCTCCCATGATACCGTAATTGCCTGTTTGAATTGCGTGAGTTTGTAACAGTGTCAGGCAGGCAAAGCCGTTGCATGCCCGTTCCAGGCAAAGCGGCGCACGGGCCACAGCGCGTTGATCGCCGGCACGCTCCAACTGCAGAAAAACAGTGCCACGATCAAGCCGTGCGGTTTGAACAAGACAAATTGCCAGATGAAAGCCGCCAGCGCCACCAGGCAGACATAGGCCAGCCGCGCGATGCGGTTTTGCGGCGTCGTCATTGGGTCCGAAATCATGAAGAAGGCGAACAGCAGGGTCGCGCCATTGCTTATCTGCTGCAGCCACATCGCCCCGCCGGGATTCCAGGAATAGTCGAACCATGCCAGCCGCAATGCCAAGAGGCCGCCCCAGGCTGCAAGGAAACCGAGGCTTACGTCCCAGCGGGCGATGCGCTGCGTCACCAAGCCGCCCAGGGCGATGAACCATAGCGCAGTCAGGCTGTCGGCGCCCCACTGCCCTGGGCTCAGCCACGCGCCGCCCACCCAAGCCCATGCCGCAAAAGCTGCGAAGTTGGCCGGATTGAGAATGTGGCTTTTGCAAGCCGCCGGCCCGGCGCGCAGCAAATATTTGCTGCTCATGGCGAGGCTGGCCAGCAAGGCATGCGCCCACGGATTCTGCGCGCGCACCAGGATGCAGATGCCGAAGCAGCTGATGACTGCGCTCAGGTAGCCGCCCCAGTTGCGCCGTCCCGGCAGCTTCAGGCCCCATTGCCACAGCGCTTGCGTGATCAGGCCGCCGGCAAAGCAGGTGACGATCTGTTCGAGGTTGAGCTGGAAATCGCGCGCCAGGGCGCCGAGGAGCAGGAAGCTGGCCAGGAAAACGATTTGAAACCAGCGTGCATCGAGGTGGAACCAGCGTCTGGAGGTCATGATTGCCTTCATGTCGGTCTCCTATCGATGACTGAAGAGTTTCTGCCACCACGTCTGGTTTTCCGCCACGGCGCCACTTTCCTTCTCTGCATCGATAATGCCGTAGCGCTGCGCGCCGGGCATGGCGTCGATATCGTGCAGGCTCCAGCCGGTCAATTGCGCCAGCGTTTGCTTTTCACCGGCAATGCGCTGCGGGAGATCCCTGGTGTAATACCGTACGGCGGCTTCCAGACCGCGATCCTTGGATTCGCGGCACGATGCCATGCACTCGTTCTTCAACTCGGTCCGGCTCTTGTTGCGATACGACTCCAGGCCCCAATTGTTGTTCTCTATCCTGCTCAACAGGTCGGGAACCCGGTCGCCGCACATCGCTTCGCAGTTCATGGCATTGACCCGCTCGGTGCATTCGGAAACCGATCCGCCATAGGGATTTTGAATCACGTAGCGCGCTTGCCAGTTCTGCGTGTCGCTGGTTTGCGTGAACATCAAATCTTCAGGAAAGGTGCGCGGCGTATAGCGCAGATGCAGGCGCGTCAGCATCACGGGCATGCCGCCCATGCGGTTGATGGGCGGCAGGACGACTTGCCCGGAATTCTGCATGGCGCTGAAATTCTGCCCGGCGTCGCCATCGAGCCAGAATACGCCCGCCCTCAGCAACTCTTCGCGCGACAGCGGCTGCGCCGCGCAGGGATCGCACCAGCCCATGTTCCAGAAGTATTCGGTGAAGACGGTGCGATAGTCGTTGGTCCTGGTCGAGTTGTCGAACATCGCCTTGTAGAAATCCTGGAATTTCGGCTTGATGAAGTCGGGCAGATTGACGTTGGCCGGCAGCTTGGCGGTGCGGTAATTGCTGCTTTCCACGCGGCCGTTCTTCGTCATCAGGTAGACGATCAAGTCCTGCGGTTTGCCCGGCGCGGCATTCAACATGCCCAGGCGCATCGGCAGCATGAATTTCTCGCTCTCGAAAGCGAATTGCAAAGGCCGCAGGGTGCTGTAGCCGGTCTTGAGCTGCTCCTTGAGATTGACCTTGGCGACGAAGAATTTCATGCCCTGGTTGATGTAGGGACGCAAGGCTTCGCTGGCGCCCTTCGGGATCTTGTAGCCGTTTTCGCGCAGCCAGATTTCCAGGCCGTCGGACTGCTTGGCCGAGAGGCTGACGATGTCGTATTCCTCCAGCGTGTATCTGGCCTCGACGGTCACGCCCAGCGCCTTGTCGCGCGCCATTGCCGTTGACTTGGGCATGTCCATCGCGGCGGCGGGCGCCATCATTCTATAGACGACCGGCGGCGGCTGTCCCCAGGAAAAATCCAGGGCGCAAGGATTGCTGTCGTAGTATTCGGCCAGGCGCGGACTCGAATACGCGTCGAGATGCTCGAACACCGCCTTTTCAGCAATGCGTACCTGGCCTTGCTTCAGCACGACCGGGGTCGGCACGACCAACACGAAGTCGGAAAGCGGCCCGCTGTAGTCGTTGAGCATGGAGAGCACTGTGCGGTTGCCGTCGCGTGCCACCACGACCTGACTGGCCTGGTTGAACAGCGAGGCATCGGCTTTGCCGGCATAGAAGCCGCAAAATGCCCGGGCAGGGATGGCGGCAACAAGCATTGCCGCGATAAAGAACAAGCAGGACAAGCGGATGAAGCGGCGGACTGACATATCGGCTCCTCTCGGACTGGCAGATCAAATCGATCAATCCCTTGAACGAAGGGTGCGCACAAACGGGGTTAAACGCAAGCAGTGGGATGGGGGAAATGTCGTTTATGCAACGCAAAAGGCAATAAAAAACGCAGGCGCTCGGCCTGCGTTTTTCTCCGACAATTTATTGGCTCAAGACTTCTGCGCCAGCTTTTGCCAGGTATCGATCACGGAATCGGGATTGAGCGAAATCGACGCAATGCCCTCTTTCATCAGCCATTCGGCAAAGTCTTCATGGTCTGACGGCCCCTGGCCGCAAATGCCGATGTATTTGCCCTGGGCACGGCAAGCCGCAATGGCACGCGACAGCAAGGCCTTGACGGCCGGATCGCGCTCGTCGAAGTCTGCCGCCAGCAATTCCATGCCGGAATCGCGGTCCAGGCCCAGAGTGAGCTGGGTCAGGTCGTTCGAGCCGATCGAGAAGCCGTCGAAGTGCTCGAGGAATTGCTCGGCCAGGATGGCGTTGGACGGCACTTCGCACATCATGATCAGGCGCAAACCATTTTGGCCGCGCTGCAAGCCGTTCTTGGCCAGCAGGTTGACGACCTTCTCGGCCTGGCCCAGCGTGCGGACGAAGGGCACCATGATTTCGACATTGGTCAAGCCCATGTCGTTGCGCACGCGCTTCATCGCCAGACATTCCATTTCGAACGATTCGGCGAAGTCTGCCGCCAGGTAACGCGCTGCGCCGCGGAAACCCAGCATCGGGTTTTCCTCGTCAGGTTCGTAGCGCGAGCCGCCGATCAGCTTCTTGTATTCATTGGACTTGAAGTCCGACAGGCGCACGATCACCGGCTTGGGCCAGAAGGCGGCGGCGATGGTGGCGATGCCTTCGGCAAGCTTGTCGACGTAAAAGGCCTTGGGTGAAGCATGGCCGCGCGCGACCGATTCCACTGCTTTCTTCAGGTCGGCATCGATGTTCGGGTATTCGAGAATCGCCTTGGGATGGACGCCGATGTTGTTGTTGATGATGAATTCCAGGCGCGCCAAGCCAACGCCAGCGTTGGGGATGCCCTGGAAATCGAACGCCAGTTGCGGGTTGCCCACGTTCATCATGATCTTCAGGGGCAGCTCAGGCAGCACGCCGCGCGCGACTTCGGTGATTTCCGTTTCGAGCAAACCGTCGTAGATCTTGCCTTCGTCGCCTTCGGCGCACGATACCGTGACCAGCGTGCCGTCCTTCAGGATTTCGGTGGCATCGCCGCAGCCGACCACGGCCGGCACGCCCAGTTCGCGCGCGATGATGGCGGCGTGGCAGGTGCGTCCGCCACGGTTGGTGACGATGGCCGAGGCGCGCTTCATGACCGGCTCCCAGTTCGGGTCGGTCATGTCGGCCACGAGCACATCGCCGGGCTGCACGCGTTCCATTTCGGAAGGGTCATTGATCACGCGCACCGGACCGGCGCCGATCTTCTGGCCGATGGCACGGCCCGAAACCAGCAAGGTGCCGCTGCTCTTCAAGGTGTAGCGCTGTTGCGCGTCGGTGGCCTTTTGCTGCGACTTGACCGTCTCGGGGCGCGCTTGCAGGATGTAGAGCTTGCCGTCCCGCCCGTCCTTGCCCCACTCGATGTCCATCGGGCGGGCATAGTGCTTCTCGATGATCATGGCGTATTTTGCCAATTCCACGACTTCCTGGTCGTTCAGCGAATAGCGGTTACGCAGTTCGATGGGTACGTCCACCGTCTTGACGGAACGCCCCGCCTTGGCCTCGCCGGTGAATTCCATCTTGATCAGCTTGGAGCCGATGTTGCGCCGGATGATGGGCAGCTTGCCCTGTTCCAGCATGGGCTTGTGGACGTAGAATTCGTCGGGATTGACCGCGCCCTGCACCACCGTCTCGCCCAGGCCATAGCTGGAGGTGATGAAGACGACGCCGGGGAAGCCGGATTCGGTATCGAGCGTGAACATCACGCCGGCGGCGCCGACGTCGGAGCGCACCATGCGCTGCACGCCGGCCGACAAGGCGACTTCGGCGTGGGTGAAACCCTTGTGCACGCGATATGAAATCGCGCGGTCGTTGTAGAGCGAGGCGAACACGTGCTTGATGGCTTCGAGCACGTTGTCGATGCCGACCACGTTCAGGAAGGTTTCCTGCTGGCCGGCGAACGAGGCGTCGGGCAAGTCTTCGGCCGTGGCCGAGGAACGCACGGCGAACGACATTTCGCTGGTCGAATCGGCAACCAGCTTGTCGTAGAACTCGGTGATTTCCTGTTGCAGGCGCGGCTGCAACGGCGTATCGACGATCCATTGGCGGATTTCGGCGCCGGCCTGGGCCAGCGCGCGCACGTCGTCGACGTTCAGGCCGGCGAGTCGGGCTGCGATACGCTCGGCCAAGGTCTGCCCGCCATCGACACTGTATGCAAGAAAATCGCGGAACGCATGCGCCGTCGTGGCAAAGCCACCCGGCACACGGACACCGGCCTCAGCCAATTGGCTGATCATTTCCCCCAGTGACGCGTTCTTTCCTCCGACGGACTCGACGTCCGTCATCCTCAAATGTTCAAAGGAAGCGACATAGGTCACCCCCGGGATTACCCCCGATTGGACTGCGTTGGACATAACTACCCCTAGACTGATGATAAGAAATCTTCACTGTTGCCTTTGCTGACCGGGTATTTTTCATTATTCTTGGGTCTTGCTAACGTTAAATATCATTTTACAGGCAGCCCGCCGAATTTGCCTCGCGATTTTTTCGGGTCATCCTTCGAAAATACATCATGGACAACACCAAGCCAGTTCCCCACCCTACCACTTCAATGCCGGCTCGCACGGTATTTTTCGTCTCCGACGGCACCGGCATCACGGCGGAAACCTTCGGCCACTCGGTGTTGACGCAATTCGAGTTGCGTTTCAAACAGATCCGGCTGCCCTTCATCGATACGCTGGACAAGGCGCATAGCGCGGTGCGCGAAATCAATCACGCCTTCGAAAAAGACGGACACCGCCCCATCGTGTTTTCGACCCTGGTCAAGGCCGACCTGTCGGCCGTCATACGCCAGTCCAAGGGCATGCATATGGATTTGATCCATACCTTCGTGGAACCGCTGGAAAAGGAGTTGGGCGTCAAATCGACCCACACCATAGGCCGCAGCCACAACATTGCCGATTCGGACGCCTACAAGAACCGCATCGAAGCGATCAATTTTTCGCTGGCCCACGACGACGGCCAGTCAAACAAGAACCTGGCGGCAGCCGACGTGATCCTGGTTGGCGTATCGCGCTCGGGCAAAACGCCGACCAGCCTTTACCTGGCCATGCAGTACGGCATCAAAGCGGCCAACTATCCCTTGATTCCGGAAGATTTCGAGCGCAGCAAACTGCCTTCGGGGCTATTGCCGTTCAAAAGCAAGATTTTCGGCCTGTCGATTGCGCCTGACCGGCTTTCGGAAGTACGCAATGAACGCCGCCCCGGCAGCAAGTACGCGGCGCTCGAAAATTGCCGCTATGAAATAAACGAAGCCGAAAAAATGATGCGCCGCGAAGGCATACGCTGGATGTCGTCCACTGCCAAATCCATTGAGGAAATCGCCACGATGATTCTGCAGGAGATCAAGTCGGACAAGCGGGTGTACTGAAGGGTGTATTGAGTCTGCATCAGTTCGATGCCAGTTCGACAAAATTCAACAAATCTTCACATATGGAGCATCAAAAAATCTCCAAACTTGATTCGTTGCAATATATTATGCTACTGCATCATCTGTGACGGCCAAGGAGGAAGGTGGAAGGGCCGGCAGAGACAGAAACAGAAGAGTGTCGTTTTTCTTTTTCAACCTCGAATCAGATCGAACAATGAAATTAATAATTAAAAGACTCACCCTACTGGTATTGTTGTTCAGCACCGCCGGCTTCGGCTTGATTGGCACGGCGGCGGCGGCGGAGGACGACCCGACTCTGTTTTTGAGCAAGGCAAGCGCCAGGGTGGCGCATGCGACCTCTTTCAAGAAATCCTGGGATGGCCCCACCACCGGCCCGAAACTGGCCGCCGACAAGATGATCGTTTTCATCGGCGCGAACATTTCGGGCGACCCGAGCGAACAAAAGCTCAGCGACGATCTCAAGACCGTTGCGGCCAGCGTTGGCTGGCGCTACTACCCGTTCGATAGCTACGGCCTGCAAAACCGTTACGCGGAATCCTTCAGCCGTGCCATTGCGCTGAAGCCCGCTGCGATCATTTTTGCCGGTGCCGATGCCAGGGGCGAAGCGAAATCGATTGCTGCCGCCACGGAGAAGAAGATTCCCGTGATCGGCTGGCATGCCGCGCTCACCACCGGGCCGGCCGACGGCTTGTATACCAATATCGGCACCGATCCCAAGGAAGCGGGCCAGCTTGCCGCGCTCCTGTCCGTGGTGGACTCCAAGGGCAAGGCGGGCGTAGTCATCCTGTCGGACGCCAGCAGCGTCAACCTCGCAACCAAATCGTCGGGCATGATCGAGACGGTCAAGCAATGCACGACCTGCTCGCTCCTGGCTGTCGAGGAAATCAAGTCGACCGACAAGCCCGAGCAGATCCTGCAACGCATGGGTGCCCTGCAAAAGCAATACGGCTCGCGCCTGACGTATATGCTCTCGACCAATGACCGCTTCTTCGACTTGCTGACGACGCCCGCCGCAGCAGGTGCCTTTGGCGGCGAGCCGAACTTCCAGGCAATTGCCGCCGGCTTCGGCTCACCCAACGCCTTCCAGCGTATCCACAGCAAGAAAATCCAGCTCGGCACGGTAGCCGAGCCGCTGGTCATGCAGGCGTGGCAATTGATCGATGAGGCCAACCGCGCCATCGCCGGCGACAAGCCCAGCGGCTACACGCCGGAAAGCTATCTCGTCACGGTGCAGAACATTGCGTACCACGGCGGACTCAACAATACCTTCGATCCGAACAACGGTTACCAGGACATCTACAAGAAAATTTGGGGACGTTGATCGGCGTTCCACGCGATATGGATTTCAGGGCGGCTGAGGCCGCCCTTTTTCTTTTTATTGCGTTGCCACATGCGTTGTTTCCGCCACGTTTTAGAAGATTTAACGATGTGTAACTTCCCTAATTTCTGAAAATTTTCTATAAAGAAGCGTGGGGGAGACACGGAGGACATCGTGGAAATCATTTTGATCGAACTGCTGCTATGGGCAGGATTGATCTTCTTTTTCTGGGCACTGCGCGACGGGCTGAATCAGGCCGAGGCGGAAATGGAAAAGCAAGACCTGTCGCTGGAACACGCGATAAGCATATTGCCCAGCTTCGACCGCCCGGACCGCTTGAGCGAGCCGATCGGGCGCTACCGCGATGCACAAATCTATCGCATCGCCGTGTTCGAAGGCAGGCCTTACCAATTTCAGCATATCCTGCCGTGGGAGTCGTTTTCTTTCCTGGTTGCGGGCGAGCGCTGCATTGCGCCGGGCTTGGTGTACGCCATGTGCGCGGAATAGATGACGACGCAATAAGCGAAGAATTACATGGTTTTTTGTCTCACCTGCTCGAAGAAGCAGATGGCAGCGCTTGCTGCAACATTAAGAGATTCAACATTGCCCAGATGAGGAATGGCGACACGGTGTGTCGCCATCTCCAGCAGTTCAGGCGCCACGCCCTGCCCTTCGTGGCCGAATAGCCAGGCCAGCGGCTGGCGCAGATCGTGTTGATAAACAGTTTGCGCGGCGTGCGAGCTCGTTGCCAATACGGGCAACGCTGCCGTTTGCAATAGCGCATGCAAATCGGCGTTTTCCACGATATGCAGCAGGAAATGCGCTCCCATGCCGGCACGCAGCACCTTGGGTGACCAAGCCGCCACACAGCCTGTGCTGCAGACCACCCATTTGATGCCGGCCGCTGCTGCACTGCGCAGGATTGATCCAAGGTTGCCCGGATCCTGCAAATTATCAAGCAGCACCGCGTCTTCACCCAACGCCACTGGTGCGGCGATTTGCGGCGTCTGGATCACGAACAGGATATTGACCCCGTTCTCAACCTGGCTCAAGGCGTGAAACAACGCATCGGGCAACTGGATGCACGATGCGCCGCCATCCTCGCATTGGGCCAGGATGGCAGCGGCCTCATGATGGCGCATGGCGTCCTCGCCGATCACGCACAGGGCCGGCATGCCGGCGTGCTGCAGATAGCTTTCGCACAGGTGCACGCCGTCGAGCAAGGTGCGCCCGGCCTTGCGGCGCGCCTGGGCGCTGCCGGCCATTGCCTTCAGGTCCTTGTAGAGCGGATTGTCGCGCGAGCTGATGACTTTCATGGCGGCCAATCAATCCAGCAAGGCGCGCACCGGCGCATACGACCGGCGGTGCACGGGCGATACGCCATGCTGCTTGAGCAATTCCAGATGCAGGGCCGTCGGATAACCTTTGTGTTGGTCGAAAGCGTATTGCGGGTAGATGCGATGGAGTTCCATCAAGGCCGCATCGCGCGCGGTCTTGGCCAGGATGGAGGCGGCCGAAATTGCCTCGACCTTGTCGTCGCCCTTGACGATGGCTTCCGAGCGCACGGCCATGACCGGGCAGCGGTTGCCGTCGATCAACGCCAAGGTAGGCTGCACGCGCAGGCCTTCGACCGCGCGGCGCATGGCCAGCATGGTGGCCTGCAAGATGTTGATCTTGTCGATTTCCTGCTCCGAACTCTGCGCGATGCACCAGGCCAGGGCGCGCTCCCTGATCGCGATGGCCAGCGCATCGCGCTGGGCTTCGCTCAGTTTCTTCGAATCGCGCAAGCCGGTGATGGGCCGCGCCGGATCGAGGATCACGGCGGCGGCAAAGACCGGACCCGCGAGGGGGCCGCGCCCGGCTTCATCCACACCGCAGACCACGTCGTCGGCTAAGTCAAAAAGCGGGAGGGACGCGTCGGCTGTTTTCGTCATTGTCTCGACTCCACCATGTTTAATACGGCTTGCGCACTCTCTTGCGCCGTGTTGCGCAATAGGCTGTGATGCATGTCGGTAAAGCGCTGCACCAGTTTTTCCTTGTGGCTGGCGTCGTGCATCTGGCGCCACAGGGCATCGGCCAGCGCTTGGGGCGTGGCGGCATGCTGGATCAGCTCGGGCACGAGGGATTCGCGTGCCAGGATGTTGGGTAGGCCGATCCAGGGCTGGTAGGCCATGTACCGCATGATATGGTAGGACGCGGCGAGCATCTTGTAGGCGATCACCATCGGTTTCTTGAACAGGGCGACTTCGAGCGATGCCGTGCCCGACGCGACAAGCACGGCATCGGCTGCCGCCATGGCGGCGTGCGATTGGCCATCGACGATGGCGATGGGCAAATCCTGCTGCCCGGCAGCGGCCAATGCGTCGGTGAAGTGTTGCCGTTGCCTTGGCCCGGTCATGGGCGCGACGAAGCGCAGGTTGGGGTCACGCTTTGCCAGGATGGCTGCGGCGCCGATAAAGGCGGCGCTGTTGTACTTCAATTCGCTCATGCGGCTGCCGGGCAACACGGCAACAACGGGGCCGTACTGCGGCAAGCCCAGCTGCGTCCGCGCGGCTGCGGCATCGGCCTGCATGGGAATGACTTCGGCCAGCGGATGACCGACATAGGTTGCCGCCACGCCGGCCTGGCGGTAGATCTCTTCTTCAAAGGGAAAGATCACCAGCATGTGCGATACGGCGCGGATGATTTTCTTGATGCGCCAGCCGCGCCAGGCCCAGATTTGCGGGCCGATGAAATGCATGGTCGGAATGCCGCCGGCGCGCAGTTGCTCTTCGAGCCCGAGATTGAAGCCGGGATAGTCGACACCGACGAAGACTGCCGGCGGCTCGGCCAGATAGCGGTCACGCAGGCCGCGCTGGATGCGTTTCAGGGCTGCGTAACGAGGGATGATTTCGAACAGCCCACGCACCGTCATGGTTTCCAGCGACTGTTCGCTCTGGAAGCCATATTCGGCCATATTCGGCCCGCCTATGCCTTCCAGCCTGGCATCGGGCAATGCCGGACGCAAGGCGGAGAGCATGCGCGCTGCCAGCACGTCGCCGGAAGTTTCTCCGGCGACCATGGCTATACGTGGATTACGTAAATTGTGCAATTCAGCGGACGATGCCACGGGTTGCGTTGCTGAGGAACTGTTGCAGCGCCTCCAGGTGCTCGGCCGCTTCAGGTGTCTTTTGCGCTTCGTCGTTCAGCGCAGCCACAGCTTGCTCCAGAGAAAGGTCGGAGCGATAGATGAGCTTATAGGCGCGGCGCAGGCTGGCGATCTGCTCAGGCGTGAAGCCGCGGCGCTTCAAGCCTTCGACATTGATGCCGTAGGGCTGGGCCGGGTTGCCCTGCACCAGCACGAAGGGCGGCACATCCTGCGTCACGCTGGTGGTCATGCCGATGAAGGCGTGCGCGCCGATGCGGCGGAATTGCGGGATGGCGGCAAAACCGCCCATCACCACCCAGTCGCCGACGTGCACGTGGCCGGCCAACGTGGCGTTGTTGGAGAAGATCGTGTTGCTGCCGACCTGGCAGTCGTGCGCAATGTGCACGTAGGCCAGGATCCAGTTGTCGTTGCCCAGGCGGGTTACGCCCGCGTCCTGGGCGGTGCCGGTATTGAGCGAGCAGAATTCGCGGATCAGGTTGCGGTCGCCGATTTCCAGGCGCGTGACTTCGCCGGCGAATTTCTTGTCCTGCGGTGCCGAGCCTACCGAGGTGAACTGGTAGATGGTGTTGTCGCGCCCTATCGTCGTGTGTCCCTCGACCACGACATGCGGGCCGATTTTGGTGCCCGCGCCGATGACGACATGCGGCCCGATGACTGAATACGGGCCGATTTCCACGCTATCGTCGAGTTGCGCACCCTTGTCGACGACGGCACTCGGATGGATGGTAGCCATGATGGTTCAACCTCAAGCCGGCTGGCTGGCGTCGGCGGCGCTGCGCATGGTGCACATCAGTTCGGCTTCCACGGCGAGCTGGCCGTCGACGGTGGCGATCGCCTTGTATTTCCAGATGCCGCGCGTGCAGCGCAGGATTTCGACGTCCATCTTCAATTGGTCGCCGGGGACGACCGGACGCTTGAAACGCACGCCGTCGATGCCGATGAAATACACCACGCTGCTGGCATCGGGCTTCTTCCCTACCGACAGGAACGACAGCAAGGCAGCGGTCTGCGCCATGGCTTCGATCATCATCACGCCGGGCATGACGGGCTTGTGCGGAAAGTGGCCGTTGAAGAATTCCTCGTTGACCGTGACGTTCTTGATCGCGGTCATGCGCTTGTCCTTTTCCCAATCCAGCACCCGATCGACCAGCAGCAAGGGATAGCGATGCGGCAGGTATTCTTTGATTTGATTGATGTCGAGAGTGTTCATGATTTCAGGTTTTCGGTGAGCTTTGTAATCGTTTTTTCCAGTGTCCGGATTTTCTCACGCATTGTGCTGAGATTGCGTACGATGGCGGCCGATTTTTCCCAGTCGGCATGCTTGGCGATGGGGTATACGCCGGTATATTCGCCCGGCTCGAGGATCGAGCGCCACACCAGGGTACCCCCGCCGATATTGACACGGTCGCCCAAGGTGAGATGGCCGCGAATCATGGCGGCGCCGCCCACGGTGCAGTATTTGCCGATTTTGGCGCTGCCGGCGATGCCGACGCAGCCGGCGATGGCGGTATGTGCCCCGATATGGCAGTTGTGGGCGATCTGGATCTGGTTGTCGAGTTTGACACCATCCTCGATCACGGTGTCGCGCAGGGCGCCGCGGTCGATCGTGGTGTTGGCGCCGATTTCAACATCGTCGCCGATTGCCACGCCGCCGGTCTGGGGAATCTTGATGTAGACGCCCTTCTCATTGGCAAAGCCGAAGCCGTCGGCGCCGATCACGGCGCCGGAATGGATGATGCCGCGGGCGCCGATGCGGCAATTGGCATGAAACGTCACGCGCGGATGAAATTCGGTATGCGCACCGACCACGGCATCGCGGCCGATGTAGCTGCCGGCGCCGATGACGGCTTGCGCGCCTATGGTCGCGCCGGCTTCAATCACCACGTGCGGGCCGATGGAAGCCGTTGGATCGATTGTGGCGCCTGGGTCGACCACGGCACTGGGATGGATGCCAGCCGGCGGCACGACGCTATTCTGGGCCGCGAAAATCTGTGCGGTACGGGCGAAGTAAGCGTAGGGATTGGGAGTAACGACGCGCGCGCCGGCGTATTCGGCGCCGATGGCGGCATTGTCGTTGTCCGATACGATCAGCGCGGCAGCGCTGGATGCGGCTGCCTGGCTCTTGAGTTTGGGGTTGGAGAGAAACGTGATTTGCGTTGCGTCCGCAACATCGAGCGGCGCGATGCCGGCAAGCTCGATTTCGCCGTTTCCGATCAATTGGCCGCCCAACACCTCGACCAATGCTTTCAGCCGAATGCTCATTGCAGCGACCTCATTATCCTGATTCCCCCGAATGGGCAAACCAGCAGGCTTGCCCACAGGAAAACGTTAATGCCAAAGGAGCCGCCGACAGGCGGCCCCGCATTGCAACATCTTACTTGTTCAGCGACTTCAACACCTTGTCGGTGATGTCGATACGCGGGCTGAAATAAGCGGTACCGGTGTCTTGCAGGATCAAGTCGAATTTGTTTTCTTCGGCGACCTGATGCACAACCTTGTTCACCTTGGTCAGCGCAACGTCGAATTCTTCGTTGCGGCGCTGGTTGGCATCTTCCTGGAATTCACGCTTGCGGCGCTGGAAATCCTTGACCAGATCGCCCAGATCGCGCTGGGCCCTGGCACGGTCGGCCTCGGTCATCAGCGGCGCATCCTTTTCATATTTGGTTTGCATCGCATTGATGCGCGCCTCCAGGTCCTTCAGGTCGTTTTCGCGCTTTTCGAATTCTTGCTTCAGCTTGGCCGTCGCCGCCTTCATCTGGGGCGCCTCAGCCAGGATACGCTGGCTGTTGATGACGCCGATACTGAGCTGCTGGGCCTGGGCAGTGCCGAGTGCCAGAAAGCCGGCGAAAAAGACGAGGGCAAACTTCAACATGGACAACGGTTTGGCTGGAAACTTCAAGATCTTTCTCCGCAATTCAAAATACAAACTATCAAAATACCCCTTTCGGAGCATCTCTAAAATTAGGGGTATCTCTAAATTTAGAATCCTGTACCGATCTGGAACTGGAACCGTTCCTTCTGATCAGTGGGTTGTGCATTCAAAGGGTTGGCGTAGCTCAACTTCAACGGTCCGACCGGAGAAATCCAGCTGATGCCCAAACCTGCCGAGTAGCGCAACTGGCTGAACTCGATTCTTTGCCTGTCGGCGAAGACGTTGCCGCCGTCGACGAACGTAAACCATTGCAACCCGGCATCCTTCGATGCACCGGGGAACGGGAAATGCAATTCGCCGTTCATGATCAGACGCGATGCGCCGCCCAGCGGGTCGCCGTTCACGTCGAGCGGGCCGAGCGAGGAAGTCAGGTAGCCGCGCACCGAGCCGATACCGCCGGCATAGTAATTCTTGAACACCGGGAAGGGTTTGCCGCCCAGGCCTCGACCGTAATCGAATTCGCCGTTCAAAGCCAAGGTGATCCAGCTGGCGATCGGGCGGAAATACTGATTCTGGTAAGCAGCACGATAATACCTGAGAGTACCTGCCGGCGCCATCTCCAAATTCACGCGCTGGAAGTCTCCCCTGGTCGGCGTCAGCGCGCTGTCGCGGCTATCGCGTGCCCAGGCGACGGTCAAGGGGAAGCTTGTCGTATCGGCCACCGAGCCGTTGCCGAATTCGTCGACATATTCCTGATACAGCAAGGGGCTGTCGTTGAAGCCAGGGTCATTCTTGTAGGTCTGCACCTTGGTGCGCTCGATCCCGATCCCGAAATAGACGCGGTCGAATTCCGTGAACGGCACGCCGAAGTTGACCTTCGAGCCCAATGTGCGGACGTTGAAGTCGCCGTTGTTGGTCAAGGGCGGACGGGTGGTGCGCAGATACACATCGACCGTGCGGCTGATGCCGTCGTCGGTCACGTATGGATTGGTGTGCGACAAGACGATGGCACGATTCAGGGCGCTGGTATTGACCTGCACGCCGATCGTGTCGCCGCTGCCGAACGCATTGTCTTGCTGGATACCGGCGTTGACGGTGAATTTTTCGTACTGCGAATAACCGGCACCCAAGGTGAGGTTGCCGGTCGGGCGTTCCGTCACGGCCAGGTTGACATCGACCTGGTCGGTGGAGCCGACCACTTCCGGCGTCTCTACCGTCACTTCCTTGAAGTAGCCCAGGCGATCGACGCGGTCGCGCGAACGTTTGATCTTTTCGCCGTCGTACCAGGAGGCTTCGTACTGGCGGAATTCGCGGCGGATGACTTCATCGCGCGTGCGCGTATTGCCGCTGACATTGATGTGGCGCACGTAGACGCGCTTGCCCGGGTCGACCAGGATGGTGAAGGCGACTTCCTTTTTCTCGCGGTTGATTTCCGGATTGGCATTGACGTTGGCAAAGGCATAACCGAAATTACCCATGCGCTCGGAAATCTTCTTGGTGCTATCTGTGAGCTTTTGGCCCGAATAGACTTCGCCCGACTTCAACAGCATGAGGTTCTTGAATTCCTCTTCGCGGCCAAGCATCTCGCCTTCGAGCTTGATGTCCGAGACGGTGTATTTCTCGCCTTCGGTGATGTTGACCGTGATGTAGATGTCTTTCTTGTCGCTGGTGATCTCGACCTGGGTCGATTCGATCTGCATTTCCAGGTAGCCGCGGTCAAGGTAGAACGACTTGAGCGTTTCGATGTCGCCGGACAGTTTTTGCTTCGAATATTGGTCGGACTTGGAATACCAGGTAAACCAGCCCGATGTGGAAAGCTTGATCTGCTTCGACAGCTCGGAATCGGAGAAGACCTTGTTGCCGACGAACTTGATCTGGCGGATGCGCGCGGCGTCGCCTTCCTCGATGGCGAAGGCGATGTTGACGCGGTTACGCTCGATCGGCGTCACGGTCGTGGTGACCTGCACGCCGTACAAGCCGTGCGAGAGGTATTGGCGCTTCAGTTCCTGCTCGGCGCGCTCGACTAACGAGCGGTCGAAAATCTTGGTTTCGCCGACGCCGATTTCCTTCAGGCCCTTGATCAGGGCATCCTTTTCGAATTCCTTTTCGCCGGAAAATGTCACGGTGTTGATCGTGGGGCGTTCCTCGACGGCCACCACCAGCACGTTGCCTTCGATTTCGATGCGGATGTCCTTGAACAGCCCCGTGGCATACAGTGCCTTGATCGCGGCCGAGCCTTTGTCGTCGTTGTAGGTTTCACCGACCTTGAGCGGCAGGTAATTGAAAACGGTGCCGGCTTCCGTGCGCTGCAACCCTTCGACCCGGATGTCTTTGACTTCGAACGGCTCGATGGCGAACGCGTGACCGGTGCACATGGCCAGAGCTGCTGCTGCAATCAAACGACGTGGAAAAAATGGCAGGGGAAAGCGCTCGGAATAGAATTTCATTGGATGTTGTTTTGTTTAATAAGCTTACCGGTCACGCAGCACCGACAAGTTCAGCAATCTTTTTCACCAGATCAAGACGAACGAAATCGTTGAAAAGCGCGACCGTCATCAGCGTCGCAAGCATGACAATACCCGCGATTTGCGCTATTTCGCCAAATCGTCGGGGAATCGGCCGTCTGGTCAAAACTTCCAGCGAATAATACAGCAAAAGCCCCCCGTCTAAAACCGGTATGGGCAAGAGATTCATGACGCCGATGGCAATGCTGACCGAGGCAAGAAAGCTGAGGTAAGTCGTGGTTCCCGCCTGCGCGGCCTGACCGGCATAGTCGGCGATCGAAATGACGCCGTTAATGTTCCTCCAGGAAACCGATCCGGTTATCATTTTGCCAATCATTGTCACTTGGAGAATGCTCATTTCCCAGGTGCGCTCGGTCGCCAAGCCAAGCGATGAAATCAGGCCATGGGTGACCAGAACCGTATCAGGCAAGTTGAATTCGACCTTGATCTGGCCCACGCTTTGATCGCCCTCCTTGACCGGCTCGGGAACCAGGTCAAGATCGAGCTGGGCTGCGCCGCGCTGTACGTGAAGGCGCGTGGTTTTACCCGGTGCGGCACGCACCATATTGCGCGCCGCTGCGGTGTCGGCCACCGGCGTGTCATTGACCGCAAGAATGAGGTCGCCTTCGCGCAGCCCGGCCCGCGCGCCGGGGCCGTCGGGCACGACCCTGTGGATCAAGGGCTTGGGCGAAGCGGGTTGCAAGCCCAGCGTGCCCATGAAATTGCCTTCGATGTCCTTTGGCGTGACCGAAGCCAGGGAGATGGCCGCATTGCCGTGCACGCCGCCGGTTTGCTCGAACTCGACTTCGGCAGGTTTCTTGTCCAGCGCCGCCTGCATCACTTTCCAGCGCATATCCGACCAGCCGTTGACTGCATGACCATTGACGGCAAGGATCTGCTCGCCGCCGCGCAAACCGGCATCGTAGGCGGCCGAATGTGCAGGTACGCCGTTGATCCGCGTGGCGAAATCGGGAATGCCGCTCATGAACAGGAAACAAAGCACGGCAATCGCCAGCAGGAAATTGGCGGCCGGCCCGGCTGCAATGATGGCCATGCGGCGCCACACGCTTTGGCGGGTGAACTCGCGCTTGAGATCGGCTTCGGATACACCGCTCATGTCCTGGTTGCGCTCGTCCAACATCATGACGTAGCCGCCGATGGGGAACATCGAGACGGCCCATTCGGTCTGGTCGGGGCCGAAGCGACGCGAAAACAGCACGCGGCCCAAGCCGATCGAAAAACGCACGATCTTGACGCCGCACCAGCGCGCCACGAGGTAATGTCCCAGTTCATGCACATTGACCAGGATGCCGAAGGCAACCGCAAACGCGACGATGTAGTGCAAGGCGCTCATGCTTGCGTCATTTCATTGATCAATTCGTTGGCCAGTTCGCGTGCACCGGCATCCTTGTCCATCACGGCGGCAATGCTGTCGGCCGCTTCGTGTGCCAGTTCATCCATCACCCGCGAAATCAGGCGGTCGATCATGCGGAACCCCATGCGTCCATCCAAAAACGCTTGGACAGCAACTTCGTTGGCGGCGTTCAATATCGTCGGCGCGGAACCGCCGGCCTTGAGCGCATCATAAGCCAGGCGCAGGCAGGGGAAGCGTTCGAAGTCCGGTTGTTCAAAAATCAACTGGCCGATTTTCGGCAAGTCGATGGGCGCCACGCCCGAGGCCATGCGCTCCGGGAAAGCCAGCGCATGCGCGATTGGCGTGCGCATGTCGGGATTGCCCATCTGGGCCAGCACGGAACCATCTGCATACGACACCATCGAGTGCACGACGCTCTGGGGGTGGATCAGGACTTCGATTTTGTCGGCCGGCGCGCCAAACAGCCAATGCGCTTCGATCACCTCCAAACCCTTGTTCATCATGGTGGCCGAATCGACCGATATCTTGCGCCCCATGACCCATTTGGGATGCGCTACGGCCTCGTCAGGCGTCACGTCGTGCAGCGTATCGACGGCCCGGCGCAGGAAGGGACCGCCGGATGCGGTCAGGATGATTTTGGTAACACCGTGCGCGTCCGGATGGCGGTCGTAGTGCGCCGGCAGGCACTGGAAGATGGCGTTGTGTTCGCTGTCGATGGGCATCAGCACGGCGCCGTTGGCGGCCACCGCATCCATGAAGAGGCTGCCCGACATGACCAGGGCTTCCTTGTTCGCCAGGAGCACTTTCTTGCCGGCGCGCGCGGCGGCAAGCGTCGGCGCCAGCCCGGCGGCGCCGACGATGGCGGCCATCACGGCGTGGCATTCGGACGCCGAAGCAACGGCGCACAGGGCATCTCGGCCGTATTCGACCACGGTCTTGCTGCCCTGCTCTTTCAATATCCTGGAGAGGTTCGAGGCAGCCTCGGCCGTACCGACCACGGCGACCTGTGGGCGATACTGCAGGCACTGGCGGGCCAACTCTTCGACCTTGCTGTGCGCGGTCAATGCGTAGACGGCGAAGCGGCCGGGGTGGCGCGCGATCACATCGAGCGTCGAGACGCCGATCGAACCGGTGGAGCCGAGGATGGTGACGTTTTGCATCATGGGCTTACATCCATTGCCCGCACAATACCGCCAACGGCAGCACGGGAATCAGGGCATCGATGCGGTCGAGCACACCGCCATGACCGGGCAAAAGATTGCTGCTGTCCTTCATGCCGATGCGGCGCTTAAGCTGCGATTCGAACAGGTCGCCGATCACGCTGGCAGCCACGATCAGCGTCATGACCGCGAGCCAGCCGCCCCAGCCCCAAGCTGCCAGCAGGTGCGGCGAAAACGTGTCGGCCAGTTGCGGCGCGAAGGTCGATCCTCCCGCCAGGATGACAACCGCAAGCCAGCCGCCGACCACGCCTTCCCAGGATTTTCCCGGTGAGATCGAGGGCGCGAGCTTGCGCTTGCCGAACGCCTTGCCGGAAAAATAGGCACCGATGTCGGCCAGCCATACCAAGGCCATGACCGAGAACAGGTAGAGCGCGGAATGCTGGAACAGCACCAGGATCGCGACGAAGCAAGCCAGGAGTGTAATGCAGTAGATGAAGCTCAGCAGCCAGTTGCCAACCGTCTTCAAGGGAGGCAACCCGATGGCGAGCGACGGTCCCAAGCGGATCAGCCAGGTCGCCACGCTGATCGCGGCCAGCATCAAAGGCGGAAGCGGCGCGAGATGCGCTTGGGGCCACATCGCGCTATCGCCAAAGGTGAGAAACAGCAGTACCGCAGCCCACAGCGCCGCGCCGATCAGAGGAAATCTCGCGTCGAACAGCCTGCCGCTTTCCCAAACGGCGGCGAAAAAGAAGGCCGTCACGGTAATGGTGAGCACGGACAACGAATTGACGTACAACACGGCCAGCAAGACCGCCAGCAGGATAACGGCCGTTATGACCCGGGTGCGCAGCATCAGGATGCTTTCTTTTGCTCGAGCAGTTGTTCGCTGGTGCGGCCGAAACGGCGCTCGCGGTTCTGGTAAGAGGCGATGGCACGGTCGAGTTCGGCCGCGTCGAAGTCGGGCCAGTAGGTATCGGTGAAATACAGTTCGGAATAGGCCAGTTGCCAGAGCAGGAAATTCGAGATGCGCTCTTCCCCGCCGGTGCGGATGAAGAGATCGGGCTCGGGCGCGTAGGCCAGCGCGAGGTAAGGCGCGAGATCGTCTTCGCTCGGAGCGGTCATGCCGGGATTGGCCTGCAGCATTTTCTCGACCGCTTGCAGGATGTCCCAGCGGCCGCCGTAATTGGCGCACACCGTCACGGTGAGGCGCGAATTGTTCTCGGTCTTTTTCATCGCCTCGGCGATCATGTCTTGCAGCTTGGGCTCGAAGCGGCTCAGGTCGCCCACCACCTTCAGGCGGATTTCGTTGGCGTGCATCTTGCCGACTTCGCGCTCCAGCGCCGTGACGAACAGGCGCATCAGGACCGAGACCTCGTCGGCGGGGCGGCGCCAGTTTTCCGAGCTGAATGCGAACAGGGTCAGGTATTCGACACCGCGCCGCGCGCAGGCCTCGACGATGCCGCGCACGGCATCGACGCCTTTGACGTGCCCGGCCACGCGCGGCAGGAAGCGCTTGGTCGCCCAGCGTCCGTTGCCATCCATGATCATGGCAATATGGCGCGGCACCGCGTAGATTTCCGGTACCGACTGTGTGGAGCTAAGAGACGTCATCGATCAAACATTCACTTTCAGAGGCGCGAAAAACACGCGGGCCAAACATCCTACTCTACAACTGCGGTATTGCTTTGGCGAATCAATTTGCAGAAAGTTACATGCGGGCGCACGGCGCCCGCCTTGCAGCCCTACACCGTCATCAATTCCTTTTCCTTTTCGGCGGCCAGCTTGTCGACTTCGGCGACAAATTTATCGGTCAGCTTTTGCACCTCGTCCTGGGCGCGGCGCTCGTCGTCTTCGGAACAATCCTTGTCTTTGAGCAGTTTCTTCAGGCCTTCGTTGGCGTCGCGGCGCACGTTGCGGATGGCAATCTTGGCGGTTTCGGCTTCGCTCTTGACCAGTTTGACCATTTCCTTGCGGCGCTCTTCGGTCAGAGGTGGCGTCGGCACGCGGATGATGTCGCCCTGGGTGGCGGGGTTCAAGCCCAGGTCGGATTCGCGGATGGCCTTTTCGACCGCGGACAGCATCTTCTTTTCCCACGGCTGCACGCCGATGGTGCGGGCATCGATCAGGGTCAGGTTGGCGACCTGGTTGATGGCGGTGGGATTGCCATAGTAGTCGACCATCACGTGATCGAGTATGCCGATGTGCGCACGGCCGGTGCGAACCTTGGCCAGGTCGGCCTTCAAGGTCTCGATCGACTTTTGCATCTTTTGGTCGGCGGTCTTCTTTACATCTGCAACTGTCATGCTTTTCTCCTGGTTCTACTGCATTTTCTCTGTTCTTACACGTGCACCAAGGTGCCTTCGTCCTCGCCCATCACAACACGGCGCAAGGCGCCCGGCTTGACGATGGAAAACACCTTGATCGGCAACTTCTGGTCGCGGCACAAGGCAAAAGCCGTAGCATCCATGACTTGAAGCCGCTTGGCAATTGCTTCGTCGAAAGAAATTGTCGCATAGCGCGTGGCTTCCGGGTCTTTCTTGGGGTCGGCGCTGTAGACGCCATCGACCTTGGTGGCCTTCAAGACGATTTCCGCACCGATTTCGGCACCGCGCAAGGCGGCGGCAGTGTCGGTGGTAAAAAACGGGTTGCCGGTGCCGGCGGCGAAAATGACGATCTTGCCTTCTTCCAGATATTGCAAGGCCTTGGGGCGGACATAGGGTTCGACGACCTGCTCGATGCCGATGGCCGACATGACGCGCGCGATGCTGCCGGCCTGGCGCATGGCATCGGCCAGGGCCAGCGCATTGATCACGGTGGCCAACATGCCCATGTAGTCGGCCGTGGCGCGATCCATACCCTGAGCGCCGGGCGCAACACCGCGGAAGATGTTGCCGGCGCCAATCACGATCGCCAATTCCACACCCAAACGCGCCACCTCGGTCACGTCGGCCACCATGCGCTCTATTGTGGCGCGATTGATGCCGTAGGGATCGTCTCCCATCAGTGCTTCACCGGAAAGTTTGAGGAGGACGCGTTTATAGGCTGGATTGGTCATAGATGGGGCTCCTTAATTTGTCCTGATGGATCCTGGTGGGTCCTGTATTGACTGACGGTGTACATGCATTGCTCAATTGCAATTTCATGCAATCCGGCTTTGGCAAAAACGATGCCAAACCGATATGAAATTTGCTGCATCTTAACTGAACGAGGCCGTTCAGACTAGAGCGACACCCTCCAAGTCGCACCTTGTCGCTAACCCAGAGGCTGTTGCAAAATCCGCGCCGGGCCGTCAAAAGCACCGCCGGCTGATTTTGCGCCAGTCTCTAAAAAAACGGGCCTTGCGGCCCGTTTTGTCGATTACGCCTGCTTTGCAGCGGCGACCTGCGCCGCCACCTCGGCAGCGAAGTCGTCTACCTTTTTCTCAATGCCTTCGCCAACCACAAACATGGTGAAGCTCTTGACCGCCGTGTTGGTGGCCTTGAGCATTTGCTCCACGGTTTGCTTGTCATTCTTCACGAACGCCTGGTTCAAGAGCGACACTTCCTTCAGGTACTTCTGTACCGAGCCTTCAACCATCTTGGCAACGATGTCGGCCGGCTTGCCCGATTCGGCAGCCTTTTGCGAAGCGACCGAACGCTCTTTTTCGATCAGGTCGGCAGGCACGTCGGAGGACGACAGGGCCACCGGCTTCATCGCGGCGATGTGCATGGCGACATCCTTGCCCACTTGCTCGTCGGCGCCGGTGAAGTCAACCATCACGCCGATACGTGTGCCGTGCAGGTAGGAAACCAGCTTGCCGGCCGTCTCAAAACGCTGGAAACGGCGGATCGACATGTTTTCGCCGATCTTGCCAACCAGGGCGGCACGCACTTCTTCAACGGTCTTGCCGTCGAACGGCAATGCCGACAGGGCAACCACGTCGGCCGGGTTGTGGTCGGCCACGAGCTTGGCGCAGTTGTTGGCCAAGCCGAGGAAATCGTCGTTCTTGGTCACGAAGTCGGTTTCGCAGTTGACTTCGATCAGCGCACCCACGCCGCCGCTGATGTAGGCAGCCACCACACCTTCGGCGGTGACGCGCGAAGATGCCTTGGAGGCCTTGGTGCCCAGCTTGACGCGCAGGATTTCTTCGGCCTTGACCAGGTCGCCTTCGGCTTCGGTCAGTGCCTTCTTGCATTCCATCATCGGGGCATCGGTCTTTGCGCGCAGTTCGCCGACCAGTGCTGCTGTAATTGCCGCCATATCAATCTCCTAGCTTGACGGCACCGCTACAGTGTTGCGGTGCCAAATTCACGATATCTTCAAAATTTACTTAAAAAAATGGGGCCACCAGTGTCGCCCCATCTTTTCTTGCGCAGCATGGGGAACGCAGCACCTTCTCTACCATTCCCCCTGCCGCACTCTTTTTTTGTTGCCTTAAGCCTGTTCGACTTCGACGAATTCGTCGGCGCCGCCCTTGACTGCCTCGACCACGTCGTTCATGGCGTTGGCACGGCCTTCCAGGATGGCATCGGCGACGCCGCGGGCGTACAGCGTGATGGCCTTGGAGGAGTCGTCGTTGCCCGGGATCACGTAGGTGACGCCTTCGGGCGAGTGGTTGGTATCAACCACGCCGATGACCGGGATACCCAGCTTGGCGGCTTCGGTGATGGCGCCCTTGTGGTAGCCGACGTCCACGACGAAAATCGCGTCGGGAATGCCGCCCATGTCCTTGATGCCGCCGATGGACTTTTGCAGCTTGACCATTTCGCGTTGGAACATCAGGGCTTCCTTCTTGCTCATCTTCTCGACCGAGCCGTCTTCCAGCGCGGCTTCCATGTCCTTCAGGCGCTTGATCGAGATCTTGATGGTCTTGAAGTTGGTCAGCATGCCGCCCAGCCAGCGCTGGTCGACGTAGGGCATGCCGCAGCGTGCTGCTTCGGCGGCCATGATTTCACGGGCCTGGCGCTTGGTGCCGACCATCAGGATGGTGCCGCGGTTCGAGGCCAGTTGACGGATGTACTTCATCGCCTCCTGGTACATGCCCAGGGTCTTTTCCAGGTTGACGATATGGATCTTGTTGCGGTGACCGAAGATGAACGGAGCCATCTTGGGGTTCCAGAAACGGGTTTGGTGACCGAAGTGGACACCGGCTTCCAGCATTTCACGCATGGTGACGGACATACTATTTCTCCAGGGTTGGGTCTTGAACCTGCCCAGTGACCCGGATTTCGCATCTTTCGATTGCTTTTCCAGGCACCCTTTTTGGGCGGGTTCGCGCGATTTAAAAAAATTTACAGAAAATAAACAAATTAGCCAATTCAAGCTAACCCAAGATTCTACCTTAATATCGAGGTATCTTTCAAGCCCCCATGATACTGCGCTGGAATGAGCACGCTGGCGGGCAAACCTGCCGGTTCCCGGGCGAATATTGCCACGCTCGACTATAATTCTTTCTTGATCGATGCAAATTGGCTGCTTTTTGGCGGTCCCTGGTTATCTTTATGTCCATTTCTATCAAAACCGCCGACGACATCGCCGGCATGCGCGTGGCCGGCAGGTTGGCGTCCGAAGTGCTGGATTTCATCACGCCTCACGTCAAGGCCGGCGTCACGACGGGCGAGCTCGATCGTCTGTGCCATGAGTACATGGTTGACGTGCAGCACACGATTCCCGCGCCGCTGAACTATTGCCCGCCCGGCTACACGCCCTATCCGAAGGCGATCTGCACTTCGGTCAACGACGTGATTTGCCACGGCATCCCCGGCGACAAGGTGCTGAAGAACGGCGACGTGGTCAATCTGGACATCACTGTCATCAAGGACGGCTACCACGGCGACACCAGCCGCATGTTCTATGTCGGCGAGCCTTCGATCCTGGCGCGCCGCCTGACCGACATCACTTATGAGTGCATGTGGCTGGGCATTGCCAAGGTCAAGCCGGGCGCCTATCTGGGCGACATCGGCCATGTGATCCAGCAGCACGCCGAAAAAGCGGGCTACAGCGTGGTGCGCGAGTTCTGCGGCCACGGCATCGGCAAGGTGTTCCATGAAGAGCCGCAGGTGCTGCATTATGGCCGCCCCGGCACGTTGACCAAGCTGCAGGCCGGCATGATCTTCACCATCGAGCCGATGATCAATGCCGGACGGCGCGACATCAAGGAAATGCCCGACGGCTGGACCATCAAGACCAAGGATCGCAGCTTGTCGGCGCAATGGGAGCACACTGTACTCGTGACCGAAACCGGTTATGAAGTCCTGACCGTATCGGCCGGCATGCCGGCGCCGCCGGCCTTCATCGCACAGGGCACACAGGGCGCGCAGGGTGAAGCCCGCCAGCAGGCCGTCCATGCCTGAGCCGGTAGCGGCCGGCGCGAAATCGACTCTCCGCCTGGCGCCGAAAATCAAGGAACAACTCAAGGATCGCCGCCAAGCCATCATCGAACAGTTCCAGGCCGGCGGCAAGCCGGAAAAGTTGCTGACTGACCTGCGCGCAAGCGTGGATGCGGCGTTGACGCAGTTGTGGCAATCGTTCGGCCTGCCCTCTTCCAACGCGGCGCTGGTCGCCGTAGGCGGGTATGGCCGCGGTGAATTGTTCCCCTATTCCGACGTTGATGTGCTGATCCTGCTCGAAGGCCAGCCCGACGCGCCGTTGCAGGCCAAGCTTGAAGAATTGGTGCGCGTGTTCTGGGATATCGGCCTCGAAATCGGTCATAGCATACGCACGGTCGAAGAATGCATGACCGAGGCTGCGGCCGACATTACCGTGCAGACGAGCTTGCTCGAAGCGCGCCGCGTCACGGGCAGCCGCAAGCTGTTCGAGTTCCTGCAGGACCGCTGCCGCGCGGCGATGGATCCGCAAGCGTTCTTCCAGGCCAAGACGCTGGAAATGCGCCAGCGCCACGTCAAGTACGAAGACACGCCGTACAGCCTGGAGCCGAATTGCAAGGAGAGCCCGGGCGGCTTGCGCGATTTGCAGGTGATCCTGTGGGTCGCCCAGGCGGCTGGGTTGGGCGACTCCTGGCGCAAGCTGGCCGAGCGCGGGTTGATCACGCAGGCCGAGGCGCGCCAATTGATGCAGAAGGAACGGGCATTCAAGGACATCCGCATCCGATTGCATATCCATGCGAAACGGCGCGAGGACCGGCTGGTGTTCGACGTGCAGACGCCGGTGGCGGAGACGTTCGGCTTCAAGACCACTGAAACGCGGCGCGCCAGCGAATACCTGATGCAGCGTTATTATTGGGCGGCCAAGGTGGTCACGCAGTTGAACACTATCCTGCTGCAAAATATCGGCGCGCAACTGTTTCCGCAACGCGGCGAACCGCAGCCGCTGACGGCTGAATTCAACGAGATTAACGGCTTGGTCGATGTCGCGCAGGATGATACGTTCACGCGCAATCCCTCGGCCATGCTGGAAGTGTATCTGCTCCTGGCGCTGCATCCCGGCCTGAAGGGCATGACGGCACGCACCATGCGCGCGCTCTGGCATGCGCGCGACAAGATCAACACCGCTTTCCGCAAGGATCCGAAGAACCGCGCGCTGTTCCTCAAGATTTTGCAGGCGCCGCAAGGCGTCACGCATGCCTTGCGCGGCATGAACCAGAGCAGCGTGCTGGGCCGTTACCTGCCGCCATTCCGCCACATCATCGGCCAGATGCAGCACGACCTGTTCCACGTCTACACGGTGGACCAGCATATCCTGATGGTGGTGCGCAACGTGCGCCGCTTCACCATGCCGGAGCATGCGCACGAATACTCATACTGCAGTCAGTTGATGGCGAATTTCGCCCAGCCCTGGCTGATCTATATTGCCGCGCTGTTCCACGACATCGCCAAGGGGCGCGGCGGCGACCATTCGATCCTGGGCATGGACGATGCGCGGCGCTTTTGCAAGGATCACGGCTTGTCGAAGGAAGACACCAGCCTGGTGGTCTTCCTGGTGCAGCACCACCTGACGATGTCGCAACTGGCGCAAAAGCACGATTTGTCCGACCCGCGCGTGATCGCCGATTTTGCCGAACTGGTGGGCGACGAACGCCACCTGACCGCGCTCTATTTGCTGACGGTGGCCGACATCCGGGGCACCAGTCCGAAAGTATGGAACGCCTGGAAGGGCAAGCTGCTGGAAGATCTGTATCGCATGACCTTGCGCGTGCTGGGCGGCGAAAGCAACACCACCGACCGCGAGCTGGCCAATCGCAAGGAAGACGCGCTGAAGACGCTGCGGCTTTACAGCATGGAAAGCGACGCGCACGAGCGCTTCTGGAAGCAGCTCGACGTGAGTTACTTCCTGCGCCACGACGCCGCCGACATCGCCTGGCAGACGCGTGCGCTGTACGACAAGGTAGATAGCCCCGTGCCCGTGGTGAAGTGCCGCCTGGCGGCGATAGGCGAAGGCTTGCAGGTGGCCGTTTATGCCAGGGACCAGGCCGACCTGTTTGCGCGCATCTGCAGCTATTTCGACCGCAAGAATTTCAGCATTCTGGACGCCAAGATCCACACCACGCGCCACGGCTATGCGCTCGATACCTTCCTCGTGACGGAAACCATGTTCGCCAAGAATTACCGTGACATCATGAGCCTGGTCGAGCATGAACTGGCCGAGGTGTTGAAGTCGGAGGAGAGCCTGCCGCCGCCGTTCAAGGGGCGGCTGTCGCGCCTGTCGCGCACCTTCCCCATCACGCCGACGGTCGATTTGCGGCCCGACGAGCGCGGGCAGTATTATCTGCTCTCGGTCTCGGCATCGGACCGCAACGGCCTGCTCTATTCGATTGCCAACGTGCTGACCAAGTACAAGATCAACCTGCACACGGCCAAGGTCATGACGCTGGGCGAGCGCGTGGAAGACGTGTTCCTGGTCGACGGCCCGGTGCTCAACAACGCACGCAGCCAGATTCAGCTTGAGACTGAACTTCTGGAAGCCTTGCAGATATAAACAATCATATGTCGAACGAACCTTTACGCCTGTCGAAACGCATGTCGGAACTCGGCCTGTGCTCGCGCCGCGAAGCCGACGAATGGATCGCGCGCGGCTGGGTACGCGTCGATGGCCAGATTGTGTCCGAACTCGGCAGCAAGGTGTTGCCGCAGCAACGCATTACCGTTGAAAGGCAAGCTGCCGCGGAACAATCAAGGCGGGTGACGATCGTGCTCAACAAGCCGCTCGGCTATGTCAGCGGCCAGGCCGAGGACGGCTACCAGCCGGCGGTGGTGCTGATCAAGCCGGAGAACCAGTGGAAGGAAGACCGCGCGCCGGTCAAGTTCCATGGCAGCCAGTTGAAAAGCCTGGTGCCGGCCGGGCGGCTCGATATCGATTCGGTGGGCCTCTTGATATTGACCCAGGATGGCCGCGTGGCCAAGCAATTGATCGGGGAAGACTCCAACGTCGAAAAGGAATACCTGGTGCGCGTCAAGTACACCCGCCCCGGCAGTTTTCCCGAAAGCGAAATGAAACGGCTCAATCACGGCCTCTCGCTCGATGGCAAGGCCTTGCTGCCGGCCAAGGTGCAGTGGCAGAATGAAGACCAGTTGCGCTTCATCCTGCGCGAAGGAAAAAAACGCCAGATCCGCCGCATGTGTGAAGCGGTGGGGTTGAAGGTGATCGGCTTGAAGCGCATCCGCATAGGCCGCGTCGTGCTGGGCAATCTGCCCGAGGGGCAATGGCGCTATCTTGGGGCGGACGAGAAGTTCTGATCCTTCCGGATTGACGCTATGGGCCGGCACATGCCGGCCCGTTTTGCAAATTGGCACGGAAGTAAAAAATACCTCAAAGGGGTACGCGTTGAAGAAAATTTTTACGTGCGTTGCGGGAGCCGTACTGCTCGCTCTGCTGGCCGGCTGTGGCGGATCGGATTCTTTATCGACCGGCAGCAGCGCCAGTGCAAAATCGACTACCACGCGCGCCAAGACCAGCGCATCGTCGAGCGCTTCCGCTTATGACACCGAGGTGCAGCAGCTCTACATAGCCTACTTTGGCCGTCCCGCCGATCCCAGCGGCCTCGCCAATTTTTCTGCCGCACTGCAAGCCGCCAATGCGCCACTCGGCATTGGCGACCTGGCGGCGGCCTATGGCAGCAATGCCGCATTGAAAAACCTCATCGACAGTTTCGGCACCAGTGCAGAATCGCAGGCGCTGTATGGCAGCGGCAGCACTGCCGACTTCGTTACGGCGATCTTCCAGAATGTGTTGGGGCGCGCGCCCGCAACTGACGGCCTCGCTTTCTGGAGCAATGCGATCGACAGCGGCAGCCTCACGCAAGCCGATGCGGCGCTGGCGATCATGTCGGGCGCGCTGATCAATCCGTCAGCACAAGGCAAGATCGACGCGGGCTTGATCGCCAACCGTGTCGGCGTGGCGCAGGAGTTCACGGCAACGGTTTCCACCTCGCTCTATGCCGGCCCGGCTGCCGCAGCCGGCGCACGCACCATGCTGGCGACGGTGGACAGCACGACCGACGTTTCAGCCTTCCAGGGCACGATCAGCCTGACGATTGCCAATTTCACCAATGAAGCGATCTTTGAAAGCACGGCGCTGCATGGCGGCGAGGCGACGCTGCAATTCAGCTTTCCCTATGGCGGCGGCACGCTGATATCAGGCAGCAACTACATCTACTCCAACTCGACCGGCGTGCTCCCCGCTTCGCCGATCAACGGGCCGCAGATCGAAACACCGGTCTTCGCCTCGCTCGATCCTTTACTGACCTTCAACGCTCCCGGCTCGACCCGCGTGCTGCAAAACGGCCAGATCATGCTGCTCGCCGGTGCGGCGAAGCGCCGTATCACCTATGTCAACAACGCCATCCACGTGGATTATCTCGCCAGCGACGGACAGACGGCGCTGACGTCATCGGTGTTCAGCAACTATGCCACAGCCAGCCTGAGCGGCCTGATGGACAACTCGCCCGAAGAGTTGCTGGCGGCGGTGCCGATCGGCACCTGGATCAATGCCAACAATTTCTCGGCCAACGCGCAGTGGCAAACGGGCGCGGCCTATATCGTCAAGCAAGGTTATCGCGCCAGCGACACCATCATCGTCAGCGATTGCAACAACACCAGCTCGACGAAATATACGACGGGCACCGCGCCGACACCGTGCATGAGCAATGCCACGCTCGACAATTTCTTCCCGATCAGCCTTTTGGGCAGCGCCCCTTCCTACCCATACGAAACGGATTTTGCCGGCGACGGCACGATCAGTACCGTGCAAGGCCTGCGCATGTGGACGGCAAACAATCCGCTTCCGCTTGGCGAGAGTCCGGTGCAGGCTTATCGCGTGTATTTCGAGCTGGGCGGCAACGTCTATCTGGGTATGATCCAAAAGAGCGGCGCGCCTTACAATTACAGCCAGGCCGATGGTTCGGTGGTCAATTACCTGCTCACGCTGAACCAGGCGGCCATTGCCAGCATCCAGGCCGGCATCATCACCGGCACCGTCAGCGCCGGCTCCGGCGCAAGCAGCGGCACCACGGTCGGCACGGTCGATCTGTTCGGCATCGGCGGGCATGGCGTCAACGGTTCGCTCTCGGCTGCCGACCTGCGTGCACATTACAACATCCCATCCACGCTGGACGGCACCGGCCAAACCATCGTGATCATCGATCCGCCCGGCACCGGCGACCCGGCGGACGATTTGAACAGTTTCAGCAAGTTCAACAAGATTCCCCAGTGCAACACCAACAATCCCTGCTTCAAGCATATCGATCTCTCCAACGGCGCCACGCCCTTCGCCAACAACGACGCGGGGCGGGAAATCGAGCTCGACACGCAGATGGCGCACGGCATCGCACCCAAGGCCACGATCGTCTTGCTGACCGCCGCCAGCTCGTCGTTCACGGACCTCAACGCCGCGATGACGTATGCCGCAACCAACATACCGGGCGCGACGGTGGTCTCGATGAGCATAGGCGGCCAGGCCAGCACGACGATCCAGCAGGCGCAGGACCAGAAACTGGCGGGTTATCAAGCGCAAGGCGGGCCTGTGTTCTTTGCCAGCAGCGGCGACAGCGGCTATACCGCCACGGCGCAATATCCGTCGGCCTCGCCTTATGTGACTTCGGTTGGCGGCACGCGCATCACGGCAGTGCAATGGAGTTCGTCGGCCAGTGAAACGGCATGGCAGTATTCGAGCGGCGGCCCGAATCTGTATTTCGCCGCGCCGAGCTGGCAAACTGCCATACTGAGCAGCGCCACCCTGAGCGCAAACGGCGGCATGCGGGCCACGCCGGACGTGGCGGCAGTGGCCGACCCACAACACAGCGCCGTGGGCACGTACTACAAGAACGCCTGGAGCATGGCAGGCGGCACCAGCGTGGCGGCACCGGTCTGGGCCGGCATCGGCGCCCTGTTCGCGCAATACCTGAGCAACAAGGGCGAATCGCTGGCCGGATTGACCGGCACTACGCCGGGTGGCTTCAACGGTTTGCTATATCAGGCCAAGACCACGATGGGTGCGACGGCCGGCTTCTATGACGTGATCTCCGGATCGAACAATCTGACTACTGCCACCTGCGGCGTCTGCACTGCGCTCAGCGGCTACGATGATGTGACGGGGCTTGGCGCGCCGAATGTGACGGCCTTGTTCTCGAATTTCTAGGTAGGTTGGGCTGAGCGCAGCGAAGCCCAACATCCTACGGTCGCACGAACACGTTCGGCGATCATGGACACGCAGGCTTGTTGGGCTTCGCTGCGCCCAGCGCCAACCTTGACGGCAGTCGCGCTTGGCATCGAATGCCTCGGCTTTTCAGTGCCGATCGCTCCTGACATCGTGGAACTTGCTGAAATCCACTGCCCAGTTGCCGCTTTCGCGCTCGAACAGGATGTCGGCATAGCGGCTGCCGAAGACGATGTCGTCGGGTTCGTAGAGCCTGCGCGCCGAGACGGTATCATTGAGCGTTTCATCCTGCCCTGAAATCGCGACGTAGAATTCGGCGTCGTCGAGCACGAGATCTTCCCCGGTCTTGCCGTGCAAGGGGCTGGTTTCGTCGATGCGGTGCATGACGGTCCAGCTCAAGGCGAAGGCGCTGCTGCGATCACGTTCGAGCTTGAGGTCGTAGACGCGATAGAACACTTCCCCTTCAAGCGTGCGTTCGCGCCGCACCAGCGTGACGCGTACCGAGGCTTCAAGAATCAGGTTGTTGCGTTCGTTGGCGACGCGCACCATCAAGGTCGGGGCGCCATTGAAGATGGTCACCACCATGTTGCGGGCGAACAGTACGCGCGCGGTGGGGCGCGAGAAACGCGCGAACATCAGGCCGGCCATCACGGCCGTCACCAGCATGCCGAGCACGATTTCGGTCGAGGCGACGATGTGGCCGTAGATCGAGCCGGGGCTCATCACGCCGTAACCGACCGTAGCGAGCGTTTCCACCGAGAAAAAAAACAAATCGACAAACGATCCCGGCCGCACATTGATGATGGTGCCGGGCACCAACGAATAAAGGGTGGCGAATGCCAGGTTGACGCCGAGGTAGATGCAGACCACCAGCAGGAAGAAACGCGGCCAGGACAGCCGCAGCACCATGTGGTAGGTGTCGCTCCAGTGCCAATGTTGCGTGGTGCCCATGCGGATCACCGTGCTGCGAGAGCGCTTGGGCCTGCTGCGGTCGTCGGCCATGTCAGTCGTCTTCCGCCGGGTCCATGTCGGGGAACAGCACCTCGGTAAAGCCGAACTTGGTGAAATCGGTGATGCGCATGGGATAGAGCAACCCATCGAGATGGTCGCATTCGTGCTGCACCACGCGGGCATGGAAGCCCTCGACGGTGCGGTCGATTTCGCGGCCGAACTGATCAAAACCCTGGTAGCGCAAACCGGTGAAGCGCGGCACCATGCCGCGCATGCCGGGCACCGACAGGCAGCCTTCCCAGCCATCCTCTTTTTGATCCGACGTGGGCGTCAATACCGGGTTGATCAGGATCGTCTCGGGCACCGGCGGCGCATCGGGATAGCGCTCGCTTTTCTTGAAGCCGAAGATTACTACCCGGAGGTTGACGCCGATCTGCGGGGCGGCCAGCCCGACGCCGCCGGCTGCATGCATGCTGTCGAACAGGTCGGCAATCAGGGCATGAAGTTGCGGCGTATCGAACTCGCGCACCGGCTCGGCCACGCGCAACAGGCGCGGGTCGCCCATTTTGAGGATGGCTTCGGCGGTCATCGGCTGCTTACTGGGCGTCGAGGTATTCGGCGAATGCCGCGCCGATCTCGGGATGCTTGCGGCCCATCGCCACGGTTGCCTTGAGGTAACCGAGCTTGGAGCCGCAGTCGTAGCGCGTGCCTTCGTAGCGGTAAGCCATGACGCGCTCGACTTCCATCAGCGCGGCGATGCCGTCCGTCAACTGGATTTCGCCGCCGGCGCCGCGGCCCAGGCCTTCGAGGAAGCGGAACACGCGGTTGGTCAGGATGTAGCGGCCGACCACGGCCAAGGTCGAAGGGGCATTTTCCGGGGCCGGCTTTTCGACCATGCTGTCGACGCGTTCGAGATTGGGCTGGTACGGCGTGACGCTGACGATGCCGTACTGCTTGGTGTCGGCCCGTGGCACGTCCTGCACTGCCAGCATGCTCGATTCTTCGCGATTGAAGATTTCGGTCATCTGCGCCAACACCGGCAGCGTGCCGCGCTCGACGTCCATGAAGTCGTCGGCCAGGAGCACGGCGAACGGTTCATCGCCGACCACGGGCTTGGCGCACAGCACCGCATGGCCCAGGCCCAATGGCTCGGACTGGCGGATGTAGATGCAGTTGATGTTCTTCGGGATCACGTTGCGCACCAGTTCAAGCAAGGCTTGCTTGTTGGCGGCTTCGAGTTCGGCTTCGAGTTCATAGGCCTTGTCGAAATGGTCTTCGATTGCGCGCTTGTTACGACCCGTGATGAAGATCATTTCGGTAATGCCGGCCGCTACTGCCTCTTCGACCGCATATTGAATCAATGGCTTGTCGACGATCGGTAGCATTTCCTTGGGCTGTGCCTTGGTAGCCGGCAAGAATCGGCTGCCCAGACCGGCAACCGGAAACACTGCTTTCCTGACTTTTCTCATGATGCGTCCGTTAAGTTTTCCAATAATTGATGTAATCCCGCTTCGTCGAGTATGGTGATACCCAACTCTTCGGCCTTGGCCAGTTTGCTCCCTGCTTCCGCACCGGCCACTACGTAGCTTGTTTTTTTAGATACTGAACCCGAGACCTTGCCGCCCTGCTCCTCGATCATTGCCTGCGCTTCATCGCGCGACAGATTGGGCAGGGTGCCGGTCAAGACGAATGTTTTACCCAACAGCGGACGGGGACGGTTGTTTTCCGACTCCTGTTCCGGCCAGTGTATTCCTGCTGCACGCAATTGTTGTACCAGCTCGACATTGAGCGGATCGGCGAAATACGCCCGGATCGATTGCGCAACCACCGGACCGATGTCGGGCACCTCCAGCAGCGCGGCTTCCGAGGCATCGATGAAGGCATCGAGGTTGCCGAAATGGCGCGCCAGTTCCTTGGCGGTCGATTCGCCGACGTGGCGGATGCCGAGCGCATAGATGAAGCGCATCAGGGTCGTTTTCTTGGACTTCTCCAGCGCGTTCAAGACGTTTTGTGCCGACTTTTCGGCCATGCGGTCCAGTTCGGCCAGCGAGGTCAGGCCGAGCTTGTACAGGTCGGCTGCGGTGGTGACGACTTGCCTATCGACAAGCTGTTCGACCAATTGATCGCCCAAGCCTTCGACATCCATCGCGCGGCGCGAGACGAAATGCAGCAAGCCACCCTTGCGTTGGGCGGCGCATTTGATCCAGCCGCCGGAGCAGCGCGCCACGGCTTCGTCTTCCGCTCGCACGATGGGTGAACCGCAGATCGGGCAAGCGGCCGGCATGACGAATTCGCGCGCGTCAAGCGGGCGCGATTCGGGGACGAACGACAGCACCTCGGGAATCACGTCGCCGGCGCGGCGTACGGTGACGGTGTCGCCGATGCGGATGTCCTTGCGCCGGACTTCGTCTTCATTGTGCAGCGTGGCGTTGGTGACGGTCACGCCGCCGACGAACACGGGCGCCAGGCGCGCCACGGGCGTGATCGCGCCGGTGCGGCCGACCTGCACTTCGATGTCCTGCACCACGGTCAAGGCTTCTTCGGCGGGGAATTTGTGTGCCAGCGCGAAACGCGGTGCGCGCGAAACGAAACCGAGCTTCAATTGGTGTTCCAGGCGGTTGGCCTTGTACACCACGCCGTCGATTTCGTAAGGCAGGCTGGGGCGTTTCTGGCCTATGGCGTGAAAGAAGTCGAGCAAGCCTTGGGCACCGCGTACTACGGCGCGCTCGGCGTTGACCGACAGGCCCAGTGTCTTGTACCAGTCGAGCAAGGCGCTGTGCGATTCGGGCATGTCCATGCCCTCCAGCGTGCCGATACCGTAGGCAAAGAAGCGCAGCGTACGGCGCGCGGTGATGCGCGAATCGAGCTGGCGCAGACTGCCCGCGGCGGCGTTGCGCGGGTTGACGAATTCCTTTTGCCCGGCTGCGCGCTGGGCGGCATTCATTTTGGCGAAGTCTGCCTTGAACATCAGCACTTCGCCGCGCACGTCGAGCACTGTTGGAATCTTGTCGCCGTACAGGCGCAGCGGGATATCCTTGACCGTGCGTATGTTGGCCGTGACGTTTTCGCCGGTGGCGCCATCGCCGCGCGTGGCGGCTTGCACCAGCAAGCCGTTTTCATAGCGCAGGTTGATGGCCAGGCCGTCGAACTTGAGTTCGGTGGCATATTCGACTTCGCCGTCGAGTACGGCGCCGCCGGCCTGCAGGCCTTCGCGCACGCGGCGGTCGAAGTTGATGATGTCGTCGTCGGAAAAACCGTTTCCCAGCGACAGCATGGGCACGGTGTGCTGCACTTCATCGAATTGGGTCAGCGGCGCCCCGCCTACGCGCTGGGTCGGCGAATCGAAGGACACCAATTCGGGGTGGACTTCTTCGAGCGCCTGCAGCTCGCGGAATAGCTTGTCGTATTCCGCATCGGGGATGGTGGGCGCATCGAGTACGTAGTACGCGTAGCCGTGGCGGTTCAATTCCTGCCTGAGCCAGGCGGCGCGCGCCTGCCAATCCGCCTGATCCGGTATTGCCATCGTATTCATGTGGGGAAGAGCCGTTTAGCTGAACAGGCGCAAGGCGCGGGTGGAGCCGGCAGGCACGCCGGCTGCTTCCATGTCGCGGCAGAAGTCGGCCACCTGGCCGGCAATCTGCTGCAGCGCCTCGTCGGACAGCTGCTGGTTCGAATCATCGACCACCGTGCCGCCCAGGCGCGAAGCCAATGTCCTGGCGAATGAGATCATGGCCTCGTATGCCGCGCGTTGCGGCGCCACGCAAGGGACATCGAGCAGCAGCGTCAGGCGCGAACTGGTTTCGGCAGCCAAGGTCTCGTTGGTCGAGAGACTGAACAGGATGCCGCCGTCGCCGTCCGGCATCACCAATCTGCCGTCCGGGCGCAGATCGAAGCCCTGGCGCTCCAGGGCGCCCAGCAGGGTATTGATGGCCCAAGGGGCGCCATTGGACTGGATATTGACCGAGAGCTTGGCATCGAACTGATTGACCAGCTGATGCAGGGCGCGCGCGCGCTTCATCACCAAGGTCATGTCCGGCACCTCGGCTTCGGCATCGATCTGGTCGCCGAACTGGCGCAGATGGCCGACCAGTTCGGAAAATTCGATTTCATTGAGCATGCTGTTTCGGTTAGCAAGTTGTATGCCGACATTCAATGAGACGTAGATGTTTCCCGGTTGAATCGTTTCCCAGATTTCGTCCTCGCGCAGACCGAGTACGTGCACCGGCTTGTTGCCGACATGGCGCAGCGATTGCGCTGCCTGCAGCGCCCGCTCGCCACGCAGCTTGCCTGCCAGGCCGATGGGGATCAGGCAATCGATCATCTCATCGACCGGCAGTGGCGGTTGCGCCGGAGCATCTTGCGCCACCGGCGCCGGGTCTTCTTGCAATTGTTCCTCGCCGGAAAGCTCCCGTGCGCCATCGAACGTCGGCTCCATTGGAGTTTCATTGCCGAAAGAAGGTTCCTGGCGGCTATGTTCCTCGCTTCCGGGGCCAGGTCTTTGCTCCATCAGCACGTCGTCGTGGTCGGACGAAAATGCCCGCTCCACACTCTTTTTCGCACGGTACTCCTGCAACTTGTTATAGATGAAGACACCAACGACGATGGTGCCGCCGATTGCTATCAGGCTCAATTCCAGATCGGTCATGCCTTCTTTGCCTTTAAAAATACGGATAACGACGCAATGGGAACATCACGCCGCCTGCGCGTCTGCCGCGAGGTCGGCGGCCGATGCCATGTCTACGGCCACGATGCGCGAGACGCCCTGCTCCTGCATGGTGACGCCGATCAATTGCTGTGCCATCTCCATGGCGATCTTGTTGTGCGAGATGAACAGGAATTGGGTGTACGACGACATGCGCTTGACCATGTTGCAGAAGCGTTCGGTGTTGGCGTCGTCGAGCGGCGCGTCCACTTCGTCCAGCAGGCAGAACGGCGCCGGGTTCAACTGGAACATGGAGAACACCAGGGCGGTGGCGGTCAAGGCCTTTTCGCCGCCCGAGAGCAGGTGGATCGTGGCGTTTTTCTTGCCCGGCGGCTGGGCCATGACCTGCACGCCGGAGTCCAGAATTTCCTCGCCGGTCATCATCAGCTTGGCGTTGCCACCGCCGAACAGGATGGGGAACAGTTCGCCGAAATGCTGGTTGACCTTGTCGAAGGTGTCTTGCAGCAGGTCGCGCGTTTCCTTGTCGATCTTGTGGATCGCGTCCTGCAGGGTATTGATCGCTTCGGTCAGGTCGGCATTTTGCGCATCGAGGAAGTTCTTGCGCTCGGATGCCTGGGCCAGTTCATCGAGCGCCGCCAGGTTGACCGCGCCCAACGCCGCGATGGCATTGGTCAACCGCGTGACTTCGCCTTGCAGGTAGGACGGGCGGACGTCGCCATTCAACTTCTCGGCCAGCGCTACCTCGTCGGCCTGGGCTTCAACAAGTTGTTGGGAGAACTGTTCCTGGTTCAGGCGCGCGGCCTGTTCCTTCAATTGCAATTCCATGATGCGCTCGCGCTGCGGCTGCAAGCCGCGCTCGACCTGCATGCGCGTTTCTTCCTGCTGGCGCAGTTTCTGCGTCAATTGGTCGAGTTCGTGGCGCGCGTCGGCCAGCGCGCGTTCCTGCTCGCTGCGCTTCTCCAGCAGGCTCTGCAAGCCGGCCTGGGCTGTCTGGTCGTCCAGGCTTTCGAGTTCGAGATGGCCCTGCTGCATGTTGGCGAACAATTGCGCCGCCTGCTCCAGCGCCGTTGTGATGCTGCGCTTCAATTCCTCGATCTTGTTGCGATGCGACTTCTCGGCGAATTGGGCTTCCTGAGCCTGGCGCTCCAGTTCGCGCAGGCGCAGGCGCGCATCGTTCAACTGCTGTTCCTTCGCGAGATAGGCGGTCTGGCCGTCTTCGTGCGACTCCTGGATCTGCGCCAATTCCACGTCCAATTGCTCGAACTTGGCTTCTGATTCCATCTTGACCTGTTGCTGCTCGGCTTCCTGCGCCGCGATTTCCGCGAGGTCGGCTTCGATCTGGGTGCTGCGCTGGCTGTATCGCTCCTGCACTTCGGAGAGCTTCATCACCTCGATCTGCAGGCTGTGCACGGTCTGGGTCAAGGCGGTGTCGCGCTGGCGCAATTCCTGCAAGCGCTGCACCAATTGCGACAGGGCGGATTCGGCACGCACCGAGCGCGTGCGCGCTTCGTCGGCCAGCATGTGCTGGGCGCGCAATTGGCGCGTGATGTTTTCGATTTCCTGCTGGCGCGCCAGCATGCCATCCTGCTCCGAATCCGAGGCATAGAAGCGCACGCTGGTGTGGCCGATGGTGTGGCCCGCGCGCGTAACGAATACGGCGCCGGCGGGCAGTTTGGTGCGGTCGACGAAGGCGGCGTTGGTATCGTCGGCGGCATACACGTCGCGCAGCCAATCCTGCATCAGCGCGCGCAAGCCGGGATCGTTCAATTGCAGCAGTGACACAAACGGCTTCAGGCCGGCCGGCGGTTCGCCCGCGGGCACGGGCGCACCGGCATTGGGCGAGTACAGCGCCAGCTTGGCCGGCGGCGCATCGGCAAAGAAAGCCTTGGCCCAGTCGAGGTTGGACATCTCCAATGCGGCGGTGCGCTCGCGCAACACCGCTTCGAGCGCCGTTTCCCAACCCGCTTCAATGTGAAGTTTTTGCCACAGTCGCGGCAATTTGCTCAACTCGTGCTTGTCGAGCCAGGGCTGTACCTTGCCTTGCGATTGCACGCTTTCCTGCAATTGCTTCAGGGCCGCCAGACGCGCTTCGAGCTGGGCGTTGGCGGCGGTTTCCTTGTTGACCTGCTCTTGCGCCAGGCGGCGTTCTTCTTCCGCCCTGGGCTGCTGCTCCTGCGCTTCGTCGAGGTGCATCCGGGCTTCTTCGGAGGCAGCGCGCTTTTCCTCAAGCTGCAGCTTGAGGTTTTCCAGATGCGTGGCGTCGGGCGCGCTCATGCCGCCCTTTTCCTGCAACAGGCGTTCACGGCGCACCGCCAGGCCCGACAACACGTTGCCGGCATTGCGCTGGTGTGCCGATTCGAGCTCGATCTGCTGCTGCACCTGCATGATCTTGGCGCGCGACTCCGTGGTTTTCAATTGCGCTTCGCGCCAGGACTGCTCCAGCGCCGGCAAACCATCGTTCTGCTGCTGCGCTGCTTCCTGCGATTGCTCGACGCGCATGGCGTGTTCTTCGAGATGCGTCTCGGCTTCAGCCAGGTCATCCTGGAATTGCTGGCCCTGGCGCTGCCACTGATCGCGTTGCGCCGTCAGGGAAGTCAGCTGCGATTGCAGTCGATTGCGCGATTCGATGACGAACTTGATCTGCGCTTCCAGGCTGCCGATTTCGGAATTGGTCTGGTACAGGTGTCCCTGCGCCTGGTGCATGCGGTCGCCCGCGCCGTAGTGCGCCTGGCGCATGTGCTCAAGCTCGGTCTCGACGTGGCGCAGCTTGGCGTTTTGTTCTTCGAGGTCGGTGTTGGCTTTGTCGATATCGCGCAGGAATTTTTCCTGCTCGGTCTTGGCTTCGTTCTTGCGCAAGAGCCACAGGAGCTTTTGTTTTTCATCCTGCTCGCCCTGCAAATCGTGGAAGCGCTTGGCGACAGCTGCCTGGGCTTCGAGTTTTTCCAGGTTGGCGTTCAATTCACGCAAAATGTCGTCCACGCGCTGCAAATTTTCGCGCGTGTCATGCAGGCGGTTCTCGGTTTCGCGGCGCCGTTCCTTGTACTTCGACACGCCAGCGGCTTCCTCCAGGAAGATGCGCAGCTCTTCGGGGCGTGCCTCGATGATGCGCGAGATCATGCCCTGGCCGATGATGGCATAGGCGCGCGGCCCCAGGCCGGTGCCGAGGAAAATATCCTGGATGTCGCGCCGGCGCACCGACTGGTTGTTGATGTAATAGGTCGAGGTGCCGTCGCGCGTCAAGGTGCGCTTGACCGCGATTTCGGCGTATTGGCCCCACTGGCCCGAGGCCTTGCCGGCGCTGTTGTCGAAAACAAGTTCAACCGAGGAGCGCCCTGCCGGCTTGCGGCTGGTCGTGCCGTTGAAAATCACGTCCTGCATCGACTCGCCGCGCAGCTCGGAAGCCTTGGATTCGCCCAAGACCCAGCGCACGGCGTCGATGATATTGGATTTACCGCAGCCGTTAGGGCCGACCACGCCGACCAGCTGCCCTGGCACCTGGAAATTCGTTGGATCGACGAAAGACTTGAATCCCGCTAATTTGATCGAAGTTAGACGCAATTTATTGACTCTTGGCGTAAGCTGGCAAATAGAACATTAATAAAGCGGTTGCACACCGCCCTGCAAGGCAGCCTCGCAAAAGGCTCTTATCATATCATTTGAACGTGTTAAACCGTCACTTTTCCCCCGGCGGTAATATTGCCAAAGATTGCCAAGGCGAGGCATCTTGTTGATGGGAAAGTCGTTGCTGCCTGTATAATAAACTCGCTCATCTTCGACCAGCAATACGACTGCAATCGCCGTGAATCCCCATCTCGCCAAGCTCCACCCCTATCCGTTCGAAAAACTGCGCCAATTGTTTGCCGGCGTGACGCCCAATGCGCACTATTCCGCTATCAGCCTGGGCATAGGCGAGCCCAAGCATCCGACACCCGCCTTCATCTGCCAGGCGCTGGCCGATAACCTTAAAGGCTTGGCCAGCTACCCCAGCACGCTGGGCAGCGAGGAATTGCGCCAATCCATCGCGCACTGGCTGGAGCGGCGCTATGGCTTGCCGGCCTTGAACCCGGCGACGCAGATTTTGCCGGTGTGCGGTTCGCGCGAGGCGCTGTTTTCCTTCGCCCAGACCGTGATCGCGCCGGCAGCGGCGGGCGAGCCGGCGGCGCTGGTGATGTGCCCCAACCCGTTCTACCAGATCTACGAAGGCGCGGCTTACCTGGCCGGGGCCGAGCCATATTTCGTCAATTCGGTCCCGGCGCGCAACTTCGCACCGGACTACGCCCGCGTACCGGAAGACGTTTGGCAGCGCGTGCAGTTGCTTTATCTCTGTTCGCCCGGCAACCCGACCGGCGCCGTGTTGACGATGGACGACTGGCGCGAGCTGTTCGCCTTGTCCGAAAAGCATGGTTTCGTCATCGCTGCCGATGAATGCTATTCCGAAATCTACTTCAAGGACGAAGCGCCGCTGGGTGCGCTGGAGGCGGCGCACAAGCTCGGGCGCGACGACTTCGCTCGCCTGATCGTGTTTTCCAGCCTGTCCAAGCGCTCCAATGTGCCTGGCATGCGCTCGGGCTTCGTGGCCGGCGACGCGAGCCTGATCAAGAGTTTCCTGCTGTATCGCACCTACCACGGCAGCGCCATGAGCCCCGCGATCCAGGCCGCCTCCGCCACGGCATGGCAAGATGAGCAACACGTGCAGGAAAACCGCGCCAAGTACATCGCCAAATTCAGCCAGGTCACGCCCCTGATGCAGCAGGTGCTCGATGTTGCCCTGCCGGACGCCGGTTTCTACCTTTGGGCCGGGATTCCCGATGCCTTGGGTATATCGGACACCGAATACGCCAAACGGCTGTACGCCGAATATAATGTAACCGTGCTGCCCGGCAGCTTTCTCGCGCGCGACGCGCACGGCGACAACCCTGGACGCAACCGCCTGCGCATGGCGCTGGTGGCTGAAGTCGATGAATGCCTTGAGGCAACACGCCGCATCGTCGAATTCGGCGGCAAGTTGTCCCGATAAACGAATCTCCCGTCAACCTTCACTTTCACAGAACGCCAAGATGACCCAAGCATTGCAGCAAACCATTGAACAGGCATGGGAAAACCGTGCCGAATTTTCGCCCAAGGCGGCTCCCGCCGATGTGCGCGACGCCGTCGCGCATGTGCTGGCAGAGCTCGACAAAGGCGCACTGCGTGTGGCGCAGAAAGATGGCGGCGAGTGGGTCGTCAATCAATGGATCAAGAAAGCCGTGCTGCTGTCGTTCCGCCTGGAAGACAACGTCGTCATGCCTTCGGGCGATGCCATGCAGTTCTACGACAAGGTGCCGACCAAGTTCGCCAATTACACGGCGGCCGATTTCGCCCAGGGCGGTTTCCGCGTGGTGCCGCCGGCTGTCGCGCGGCGCGGCAGTTTCATCGGCAAGAACGTGGTGATGATGCCCTCCTTCGTCAACATCGGCGCCTATGTCGATGAAGGCACGATGGTCGATGCCTGGGCCACGGTCGGTTCCTGCGCCCAGATCGGCAAGAACGTCCACCTCTCCGGCGGCGTCGGCATCGGCGGTGTGCTCGAGCCGATGCAGGCCAACCCGACCATCATCGAAGACAACTGCTTCATCGGCGCGCGCTCGGAAATCGTCGAGGGTGTGGTGGTGGAAGAGAATTCGGTGATCTCGATGGGCGTGTATATCGGCCAATCGACCAAAATCTATGACCGCGCCACGGGAGAAGTGAGCTATGGCCGCATTCCGGCCGGCTCGGTGGTGGTGTCGGGCAACCTGCCTTCCGCCGATGGCAAATACAGCCTGTACTGCGCTGTCATCGTCAAGAAGGTCGATGCCAAGACCCGCGCCAAGACGGGGATCAATGAATTGCTGCGTGACTGAATCTGGACTGAAGCAAGATCGATAGCGGGATTAACCCAAAGGGGATCGCCATGGTAATGGATCGTTTGTTCAATTTGATGAAGGAAAAAGAAGCGTCCGACCTGTTCCTGGCGGTCAATGCTCCCATCCAGATCAAGGTCGCGGGTCAGATGATCCCGATCAACCAGCAAAAGATGGACAACTCGTCCATCCTGGGCTTGCTGGCTGAAGTCGTGTCGTCGGACAAGCTGACCGATCTGGACCGCGACAACGAACTGAACATGGGCATTCCCGTGGCCGGCATCGGCAGCTTCCGTCTCTCGGCGTTCCGCCAGCGTGGCAGCATCTCGGCGGTGCTGCGTTACATTCCGTACCAGATTCCGCCGCTGGAATCGCTGCACGTGCCGATGATCCTGGGCGATCTGATCCTGGAAAAGCGCGGCCTGCTGTTGATCGTCGGCGCTACCGGCTCGGGCAAATCGACCACGATTGCCGCGATGCTGGATCACCGCAACGAAACCAAGTCCGGCCACATCCTGACCATCGAAGACCCGATCGAATTCCTGTTCCGCAACAAGAAATCCATCGTCAACCAGCGCGAAGTCGGTACCGACGCGCGCACGCTGGAAATCGCGCTGCGCAATGCCTTGCGCCAGGCGCCGGATTGCATCCTGATCGGCGAAATCCGCGACAAGGACACCATGTCGGCCGCGCTGGCCTATGCGCAATCGGGCCACCTCGTGGTCGCCACGCTGCACGCCAACAATAGCTACCAGGCCTTGACGCGTATCATCAACTTCTTCCCGATCGAGACGCGCCAATCGCTCTTGCCTGACCTGGCCGGTTCGCTCAAGGCCATCGTCTCGCAGCGCCTGATTCCCTCTATCGACGGCGGCCGTCGCGCGGCGGTTGAGGTGATGTTGAATACGCGCCACGTGGGCGAATTGATCGAACAGGGCGAAGTCGGCCAGATCAAGGAAGCGATTGAAAAATCCCTCTCGCCCGGCTCGCAAACGTTTGAGCAGGCCCTGCTGCAACTGATCCGCGACGGCGTCGTGACGCAGGAAGATGCCATGGCTTATGCCGATTCGGCATCCAACCTGTACTGGCTGATCAACAACTCCAAGGACGGCAAAATGGCGGAACCCGAGCCGGAACCGCCCAAGGAAGAAGTTGCCACGTTCACCGAATTCACCCTCAATATTTAAACTTGATGAGCATTACCCTGTACGGCATACCGAATTGCGACACGGTCAAAAAGGCCCGCACCTGGCTCGACGCGCATGACCGCCCCTATGAATTTCACGACTTCAAGAAAGCCGGCGTCAGCGAAACCCTGATCAAGGGCTGGCTGAAGCAGGTTGACTGGGAAACCCTGGTCAACCGCAAGGGCACGACCTGGCGCGGCCTGCCCGATGCGCGCAAGGAGGCTGTGGTCGATGCTGCTTCGGCCATTGCCCTGATGATGGAGTCGCCTTCCGTAATCAAGCGCCCGGTGCTGGTGTCCGGCAAGACCGTGCATGTCGGTTTTTCCGATGCCGACTACGCGGAGCTCGACTTCGCATGAGCAAGACGCTTGAACTCTCAGAAAAGCTGATCGCGCTATCCTCCGTCACGCCTGCCGACAACGGTTGCCAGCAACACCTGATCGACCTGCTCTCCCCGCTTGGTTTCCAGTGCGAGACCATCGCCTCGGGCGAGGTGACTAACCTCTGGGCGAAGAAGGGCGCCGGGCATCCGCTCGTCGTATTCGCCGGCCATACCGACGTGGTGCCGACCGGGCCGCTGGACCAATGGCAATCGCATCCGTTTGCGCCGACGCGACGCGACGGCAAGCTCTACGGCCGCGGCGCAGCCGACATGAAAACCTCGATTGCCGCGATGGTGGTAGCGGTCGAAGAATTCGTCGTCGCGCATCCGCAGCACAAGGGGTCGATCGGTTTTCTGATCACGAGCGACGAAGAAGGCCCGGCCACCGATGGCACGGTCGTGGTGTGCCGCCACTTGCAGGAACGCGGCGAACAGCTCGACTATTGCATCGTCGGCGAACCAACCTCCGCAGGCGAGCTGGGCGACATGATGAAGAATGGCCGGCGCGGCAGCATGTCGGGCAAGCTCGTCGTGCGCGGTATCCAGGGCCACATCGCCTATCCGCAACTCGCCTTGAATCCGATCCACGCCTTTGCTCCGGCACTGGCCGAACTGGCTGCCGAAACCTGGGATGAGGGCAACGAATATTACCTGCCGACGTCGTGGCAGATTTCGAACATCGGTGCCGGCACGGGCGCAACCAACGTGATTCCGGGCGAATTGACGGTGCTGTTCAATTTCCGCTTTTCCACCGCCAGCACGGCGGAAGGCTTGCAGCAGCGTGTGCACACCATCCTGAACAGGCATGGGCTGGATTACCACCTGCACTGGACGGTCGGCGGGCAGCCCTTCCTGACGCCGCGCGGCGAATTGAGTGATGCCCTGTCGGACGCGATCAAGGCCGAGACCGGCTTGACGGCGGAGCTGTCGACCACCGGCGGCACATCGGACGGCCGCTTCATCGCCCAAATCTGCCCGCAGGTGATCGAATTCGGTCCGCCCAACGGCAGCATCCACAAGATCGACGAGCACATCGAGTTGCGCCATATCGATCCACTGAAAAACATCTACCGCCGGACGCTGGAAAACCTGTTGACCTGATATGCCCCACACCACCTTTTCCACAGTACGCGATCTGCTGCGCTACGCCGTCAGCCGCTTCAACGCGGCCAAACTGTTCTTCGGCCACGGCACGAACAACGCGCTCGACGAAGCGGCTTACCTGATACTGCACACGCTGCATCTGCCGCTGGACCAGCTCGAACCGTTTCTGGATGCGCATCTGCTCAAGGGCGAAATCGGCATGGTGCTCGACGTGATCGAGCGCCGCGCGTCAGAGCGCGTGCCGGCCGCCTACATTACCAAGGAAGCCTGGCTCGGCAGCTACCGTTTCTACGTTGACGAGCGCGTGATCGTGCCGCGTTCGTTCATCGCCGAACTGATTCCCGAACAGTTGGCGCCATGGGTTGCCGACCCGTCGGAGGTCGGCGAAATCCTCGACCTGTGCACCGGTTCGGGCTGCCTGCCTATCCTTTTGGCCGATGCTTTCCCTGATGCGCATGTCGATGCGGTCGATATCTCGCCCGACGCGCTGGCCGTGGCCGAACGCAACGTGGCGGACTACCAGATGGGTGAACGCATCGCGCTTTACCAATCCGATCTGTACAACACACTCCCGGCCAAGCAATACGACCTCATCATCAGCAACCCGCCCTACGTGAACAGCGATTCGATGAGCCGCCTGCCCGAGGAATACCGCCGTGAGCCGCACATCGCGCTGGCCGGCGGCGCCGACGGCATGGACCTGGTGCGCCAAATCGTGGCCGGCGCGGCAGCGCGCCTGACGCCCAATGGCGTGTTGATGGTCGAAATCGGCCATGAGCGTGCTTATGCCGAAGCGGCCTTCCCCGATCTCGAATTGACCTGGGTCTCGACCTCCGCCGGCGACGACATGGTATTCACGGTGACCGCCGAGCAGTTGGCGCATGCTGCCGGATAAAACGCCGCACGTAGCCTCGCACCAAACAGCATCTGCGCCAAGCCACCCAGGCATCGCATGCCGGGGCGGCGGCCTATCGATTTGAACATTTACGCAGCATCGCTTACAAGAACACCATGATCCGTTTCCAGCAAGTCAGTCTCATGCGCGGCATCAAGCCGTTGTTAGATAACGTCGACGTGACGCTCAACCCGGGCGACAAGATCGGCCTGATCGGCGCCAACGGTGCAGGCAAATCCAGCCTGTTCGGCCTCTTGCGCGGCGAGCTGCATGCCGACCTCGGCAGCATCGATTTCCCTGCCAAGTGGCGCATGGCCTATGTGGCCCAGGAAACCCCGGCGCTGGACCGCCCGGCGCTGGAATACGCCATCGACGGCGACGTCACCTTGCGCCGTCTCGAAGATGAACTGGCCTTCCTCGAAAGCGAGCCCGAGAGCAGCGCCAACGGCATCCTGATTGGCGAGTTGTATAGTGCCCTGGCCGATGCCGATGCCTACACCGTGCGCTCGCGCGGCGAGCAATTGCTGACCGGTCTGGGTTTCACCATGGACCAGATGCAACAGCCGGTGGCGAGCTTTTCCGGCGGCTGGCGCATGCGCCTGAACCTGGCGCAGGCACTGATGTGCCCGTCCGACCTGCTGCTGCTCGATGAGCCGACCAACCATCTGGACCTCGACGCGATCATCTGGCTGGAAGACTGGCTGAAACGCTACGCCGGCACGCTGATCGTGATCTCGCATGACCGCGACTTCCTCGACGGGGTGGTCAACGTCATCGTGCACATCGATGAACGCAAGCTCAAACGCTATTCCGGCAACTACTCGGCCTTCGAACGCCAGCGCGCCGCGCAAATGATCCTGGCGCAAGGCGCGATGGAAAAGCAGGCGCGCCAGCGTGCCCACCTGGAATCCTTCATCAACCGCTTCAAGGCCCAGGCCAGCAAGGCGCGCCAGGCGCAAAGCCGCATGAAGGCCTTGGCCAAGATGGAGGAGCTGGCGCCATTGCGCGCCGCCGCCGAGTTCTCGTTCGAATTCCGCGAGCCGGCCAACGCGCCCAATCCGCTCTTGGTCATGGAAGACGTCAACGCCGGCTACCGCAGCGGCGACGGCCACGATGAACCGGTGGTGGAAAAAACCATCGTCTCGGGCATCAACTTTTCGTTGCAGATCGGCCAGCGCATCGGTCTCCTGGGGGTGAACGGCGCCGGCAAATCGACGCTGATCAAAACCATTGCCGGCGAACTCGCGCCGTTGGCCGGCGACTCGCGCTATGGCAAAGGCCTGGCGATCGGCTATTTCGCCCAGCACCAGGTCGAGATGCTGCGCCACGAAGAATCGCCGCTGTGGCATCTGGCGCACATCGCGCCAACCGTGCGCGAGCAGGAATTGCGCAACTTCCTCGGCAGCTTCAATTTCAACGGCACCATGGTCACCAGCAAGATCGCGCCGTTCTCCGGTGGCGAAAAGGCGCGCCTGGCGCTGGCTTTGATCGTGTGGCAGCGCCCCAATCTGCTGCTGTTGGATGAGCCGACCAACCACCTGGACCTGGAAACGCGCGAGGCGCTGACCGATGCGCTGGCGCAGTTCGAAGGCACGCTGGTGGTGGTATCGCATGATCGCCATTTGCTGCGCGCCACGACCGACAATTTCATCATCGTCGCCGACGGCAAATTGCAGCCTTTCGACGGCGACCTCGACGACTATCGCGACTGGCTGTTCAAGACCAAGCTCGACGCCAAGAATAGTGCGGCAGGCGGGACCGCGGCCTTGCCGCCGGTCAGCCCCAAGGCGGCCAACGGCAGTGTGGCGCCATCCAAGGCCGCCCCCGTCGCCCCGGCAGGCGACAAGCGTGACCAAAAGCGTGCCGATGCCGAAGAACGGCAGAAGCTGGCGACGCGCAAGAAGCCGATCGAAGCCAAAATCAAAAAGCTCGAAGAACAAATTGCCAAGCGCAATGCGCAAAAAGCCACCGTCGATGCGCAGTTGGCCGATCCCGAAATCTACGATCAAGCCAGGAAGAAGGAATTGAAGGCCTTGCTGGCCGACCAGGCCTTCTATGCCAAGGAGCTGGAACAACTCGAAGCAGAATGGCTGGAACAACAGGAAGCGCTGGAACAGGTGGTCTGATTTGATATCATCCATGTGACATCGAAGCGTGGAATCCATGGAACCAGTCACCCCAGCCGCATCCGATCTGCCGCTCAAGGGTATTCGTATCCTCGATCTGACCCGCCTCTTGCCGGGGCCGGCGGCTTCCATGCACCTGGCCGACATGGGCGCCGAAGTGATCAAGATCGAAGATCCCGGGATCGGCGACTACGCGCGCGGCATCGGCCCGGTCAGGAATGAAGTCTCGTTGTTTTTTGCCGCCGTCAATCGCGGCAAGCAATTTCTGCGACTTGATCTGAAGCAGACTCTGGAGCGTGAACGCTTCCTGGTCATGGTCGAGCAGGCCGACGTGGTGATGGAAAGCTTTCGCCCCGGCGTGATGGACAAGCTCGGCCTTGGCTGGACGGCGCTCAAGGCGCGCAATCCGGCGCTGGTGATGTGTTCGATTTCGGGTTACGGCCAGAGCGGACCGCTGGCGCACATGGCGGGGCACGACATCAACTATGCCGGTTACGCGGGCATGCTGGAACAAAATGCCGTGGCTAGCGGCATGCCGGCCCTGCCCAACCTCCAGATCGGCGATTTGCTGGGTGGCGCGCAAAGCGCACTGCAAGGCATTTTGGCGGCCCTGGTCGGCGCCAAGCTGAACGGCATGGGCCGCTACGTGGATGTGGCGATGACCGATTGCGTGTTCGCGCACAACATCATGCCCTTGGTGGCAGTCAATCAGTCGGGCCGCCCTGCCGCGCCGGGGCTGGACCTGCTGACCGGCGGCGTGCCGTGCTACAACCTCTACCGCACCAGCGACGGCCGTTATATGGCGGTCGGCGCGCTGGAATATAAATTCTGGGAGAACTGTTGCACCGTGCTTGAACGCCCCGATCTAATCGAAGAACACTGGTCCAAGGGGCAGGAAATCGGCGGGGCTGAGGCCTTGGCAATCAAGGCGGAACTTGACCAACTGTTTGTTGCACACGATCTGGCTTGGTGGACAAGCAAATTTGCCGCTGCCGATTGTTGCGTGACACCGGTGCTGCGCCTGGATGAAGCCTTGACCCATCCCCATTTCATTTCTCGCAATATGGCGGCGAAAACCGCTCATCCCACAGAGGGGCCAATGTGGCAGTTCGCCCCCTCCATCAAATTTCTTGGCTGACCGGCAAGGAAATACTTGCCAAAACCCATTATTTTGTGCTTGGCGATTGACGCCCTGTCATAATTCGTCATAAACTTGCTTGAGGTTATCTTGCCATCTATTAAGCTTCGTTGGTTACCACAAGTCACCATGCACGTAGTTGGGAAACCGGCAACAGTGTAGTTGTAACAACAATACCATTTCAGTTGTGTGAATTGCAGGCTGTCGTTACACTAAAGTCCAATGACAAACGCACTCCGAGAAATCCGTGATGTAAGACAAGTCGCCGGTGAACTGCGTCGCAGGTGGTTCACGTCGGAGACCATGGATTTGATCGTCTGGATTGACGACACCGAAGAGCCGAAGCAACTTCAGCTCTGCTACGACAAGGGCCGGCGTCGTGCCGAGCGCGCTTTCACCTGGAGGCCGACCACGGGCTTCAGCCATACCGCGGTCGATGATGGCGATTTCGGCAATGGCCGCTACAAGGCAACGCCCTTGATGGTCAGCGAAGGCGGTTTCAACAACGCGCGCGTGGAACAACTGTTCCGCGATCATTGCACCAATCTTCCGGCCGAGATCACCGATTTCGTCCTGCGCAAGATCGGCGAATTCCAGGCCGCACCGCTGCATGCTCATTTGCCGTCCCTGGGGGCCAATTCGAGCATGATGCATTACAGCGCCTGAGTTCCCCCTTAGTCATTCTCCCTTGTCACTCTCCCTTGTCACTCTCCCTTGTCACTCTCCCTTGGCATCATCGGTTGCGGCAAACTTGGCCGCAGCTTGGGCCGCCTATGGACGCAACATGCAACGGTACGAATTGCGGGGGTCCTGAACCGCACGCTTGCCGGCGCGGAAGACGCCGTAGCATTCATCGGGGCCGGGGAAGCGCTTGTCTCGTACGAGACAATGCAAAAAAGCGATATTTATCTGGTCGGAACGCCCGACGGCGCCATCGCGCAAGCCTGCGAACGGTTGGCGGCAAGCGGCAAGGTCGATGAGACCACTATCGTATTCCACTGCAGCGGCGCGTTGAGTTCCGGTTACTTGCAGTCGGCGCGCGACTGCGGCGCGGCGGTAGCCGGCATCCATCCGATCAGAAGCTTTGCCCAGCCCGAGATGGCCGTGCAACAATTTCGGGGTACGTTTTGCGGCGTGGAGGGCGATGCGCGGGCGCTCGCTGTTTTGCTGCCCCTGTTTGCCGCCATCGGCGCCGAGAGCGTGGCAATCGATGGCGAACGCAAGGTGCTCTATCACAGCGCCGCCGTCGTGGCGTCGAACTATCTCGTCACCTTGCTCGATGCGGCGCGCCGGCTCTACGTCGAAGCCGGCGTCGATCCGCAGGCGGCACTGGCCATGCTGGCGCCGCTGACGCGGGGAACGCTGGAAAACGTGTTGCAGGCCGGGCCGGAGGCAGCGCTGACCGGCCCGATCGCACGCGGCGATATGGAAACCGTGGCGCGCCAGCAAGCGGCGCTCGACGCCCTGAACCCCGAGCTTGGCAGCCTGTATCGGCTCTTCGCGCAAATGACCACCGAACTTGCCCAGCGCGGGAAGTGACCAGTAGCCACCCTGTGCCTATGCGAAAATGCCAAGGCGCCGAACAATATCGCGCGTGACGACCTGCGGCGCAACGGCGTGCCGCAAGAACGAATGAAGGGCAAACGGAGGGGAATGGAGGAGGCTATGCGTACCTGGCTGATTTCGCTAATCCTGTTGGGTCAGATCGGCACGGTATCAGCCGAGGAACTCAGGAATTGGTTTGACGATCCCTTTTTTCAGGCGCGCCAGGGCCTGCCCGCTTGCCCTGCGCCGCTCGGCCCATTCTTGCCGCAATCGAAGCGCAATGCCGAAGCGCACTATCGCGTCGAGCGCGGCACCAGTTGCTGGCTGGCCGGCAAATGCGCGCAGCCCAATGCCTATTGGTACGATAAGGGCATCGCCACATCCGTGGAAAAGGCTTTTGCCGATTCACCGGAATTTGGCGACACGAGCCTGTGGATCACGGTGCAGCGCCGTTTCGTTATGGTGGAGGGATGTGTTTCGAAGCCGGAACAGGAACACCAAATCGAAGTCCTGATCCAGCCTTTGCCTGACGTGGAGCGCGTGATCGTGCAAGTCGCCAAGCCCGGTGACGCCAAACCGCCTTATGCGCTGGCGCCCGCTACCGTCAGCAACGGAAAATAAAGCAGCGGCCTATTTGTTGCCGGGCGGGGTGTAAAGCGAGCGCCCCGCCTCGTTGATCTGGCGCCGCAGTTTCTGCCGCTCTTCGACCGACATGCGGGCGCCGCCATGGCCGCCGGGCTGCGGCCCGTATTGAGGAGGATAGCCGCCGGGCCTGCCCTCCGCGCCTTCACGGCCAGGACCCTGTTGCTGCATCGGAGCTGCCCTTTCGGCACGTTCGCGCTCTTCATTGTTTTCGCCTTCGCGCTGCTCGTTCTGCTGCGGCTGGGCACGCTGCTGCTGTTGGCGCGGCATGCGGGGAAACCGGCCGAACGGACCGGCAAGCGCATTCCCTGCCACCACACATGACATCAATGCCAACACAAGCTGAACCAAGCCCTTCTTCATTGCAAAACCCGTCTCCGTAAAACAGTCGCAAACCAACAGTCGCAAGCCAGCGGTCGCAAACCAGCCGCCCACGATAGGGTTACTCGCGAGTAAGCGAAATTCTATAATTAGAGTGTATGCGCCTTCCCCTGGGGCTAGAATCCGAATTGGGTAAAGTTTGTAACAGTTTGTAATGCCCCTCGGCCCGGACTTTCTCTTGCGCCCATTCTGAAGTTACCATAGCGCCATGAATATGACAAATATCAGCTCCGATTCCGCACCGGCCAACAACACGCCGCAGGCGAAGATACTGGTAGTCGATGATGATTTGCGACTACGCGACCTGCTGCGGCGCTATCTGTCCGAGCAGGGATTCAATGTCGTCACCGCCGAGAATGCCCAGGCCATGAACAAGCTGTGGCTGCGCGAGCGCTATGACCTGCTGGTGCTGGACCTCATGCTGCCCGGCGAAGACGGCCTGTCGATCTGCCGCCGCCTGCGCGGTGCGGGCGACAAGACGCCGATCATCATGTTGACGGCCAAGGGGGAGGACGTCGACCGCATCGTCGGCCTGGAGATGGGTGCTGACGACTACCTGCCCAAGCCTTTCAATCCGCGCGAACTGGTGGCCCGCATCGGCGCCATCCTGCGCCGCGTCGGCCCGGATGAAATCCCCGGCGCGCCGTCGGAGACGCCGCAAACCTTCGAATTCGGCAATTTCGTACTCGACCTCGGCACGCGCACGCTGAAGAAGGACGGCCAGACCATCGCCCTGACCACCGGCGAATTCTCCGTGCTCAAGGTGTTTGCCCGCCATGCGCGCCAGCCGCTGTCGCGCGAAAAGCTGATGGAGTTGGCGCGCGGCCGCGAGTATGAAGTGTTCGACCGCAGCCTGGACGTGCAAATCTCGCGCCTGCGCAAGCTGATCGAGCCGGACCCATCCAACCCCTTGTACATTCAAACCGTGTGGGGCCTGGGCTACGTTTTCATTCCTGAAGGCCAGCCGCGCTGACTGGCCCGGACAGGGCAAATGGGCGCTTCCAAAAACCATAGCACCGGGCTACATGGCGCGATCCTGGATGTGTCCGCATGTTAAGGCGACTATCCTGGCTGACCTCGGGCCTGTTCTGGCGCACTTTCGTCCTGCTGGCCTTTCTCATCACGGCCAGCATGGCGGTCTGGATTTCCAGTATCAGCATCGTCGAGCGCGCACCACGGGCACGCCAGGTGGCCGCGCAAATTGTCTCCATCATCACCCTGACGCGTACCGCGTTGACCAATTCCGATCCGGAATTGCGGCGTGAGCTTTTGCTTGACCTGAAAGAGAGTGAAGGCGTCAAGATCCTGCCGCTTGAAGACAATGACACCGTGCAGCCGCCGCTGGACGATGAAACCGTCGCCGAGGTCGAGGCCGCCATTCGCGCCAAGATGGGGCCGCAAACGCGCTTCGCCGGCGATATCAACGGTCATGAAGGCTTCTGGATCAGCTTCGTCATGGAAGGCGATCCGTATTGGCTGGGACTGGAGCGCCAGCGTCTCGAACACGCTTCCGGCATCCAGTGGGTCGGCTGGGCTAGCGTGACGCTGGTGATTTCGATGCTGGGTGCCGTGTTCATCACGCGCCTGATCAATCAGCCCTTGAGCCGCTTGAGTGCTGCGACGCAAAAACTGGCCAAGGGCAGCACGCCCGAACCGCTGCCCGAGACCGGCGCCGAGGAAATCCGCAGCACCTACCGCAGCTTCAACCAGATGGTGGCCGACCTGGCCCAGGTCGAATCGGACCGCGCCCTGGTGCTCGCGGGCATCTCGCACGACCTGCGCACGCCTTTGGCGCGCATGCAGCTCGAGCTGGAAATGGCGAGCCTGTCCGACGATGCGCGGCAAGGCATGCAATCGGACCTGAACCAGATGGATGCCATCATCGGCCAGTTTCTCGACTATGCCAAACCGACCGACAGCGACAGCTTCAGCGTTGTCGATGTCAGCGTGATCCTGCGCGAATGCGCCCAGGCGGCCGGGCGCATGCCGGACCTGAACATCAAGGCCGACATTTCCGACAACGTGAGGATCATGGGCCACGAAACCGACCTGCGGCGCGTGTTCAACAACCTGATGGAGAACGCCCGCCGCTACGGCAAGGCCTCCGGCGCCGAGGCTACGGAACTAGATGTGTTGTGCCATGTCAATGGTGATAACGTGATCATCAAGATGGCCGACCACGGCGGCGGCGTCCCGGACTCGGAAATCGACCGGCTGCTGCGCCCGTTCACCCGGCTCGATGCGGCGCGCGGGCAGGCCAACGGCGCCGGGCTGGGCTTGGCCATCGTCGATCGCGTGGTGCGCCGCCACGGAGGGAAAATGCGCGTGCGTAACCGCAGCAGCGGCGGCTTTGTCGTCGAGATGGGGATTCCCAGAATCTGAATTACAATGAGCGCTTTATTTCGCTTGGCACACTACCAATACAACAAGGATCAGCAATGCGCATATTTCGTTTCTTGATGGCCGCTTTGACCGCTCTCAGTTTTGTCGCTTCCAGCCAGGCGGCACCGGTTCAGGGACAGGACTACACCCTGCTCGCGCCGCCGCAGCCGACCGAGCCTGGCAAGAAGGTCGAAGTCATCGAATTTTTCGCTTACTATTGCCCGCATTGCAACGCGCTTGATCCCCAATTGACGGAATGGGTCAAGGCGCATGCCGACAAAATCAACTTCAAGCGCGTGCATGTATCGGCCAATGGCGAACCGATGCCGCAGCAGCGACTGTTCTATGCGCTGGACGCCATGGGCAAGGTCGATGAATACCACGCCAGGATCTTCCATGCGATGCACGTCGAACACGTTCGCGTCAATACCGATGAAGATGCCATCAACCTGGCCGTGAAGCTGGGCTTGGATCGCGCGAAATTCAGCTCGTACTACAATTCGTTCACGGTGCAGACCAAGGTGCAGCGCGCCATCCAGATGATGTCGAGCTACCAGATCACTTCCTGGCCGACCTTGATCCTGGACGGCAAATACGTCACCTCGCCGCCGGTGGCCGCGTCGCGCACGCCCAACGTCGATGAAGTGGAAGCCGGCAAAATCATGCTGAAGATGCTCGACGAATTGGTTGATCAGTTGGCCAAGAACCGCCACTGACAATCCCGGCAAGCAAAGAGCCGTCGTATGCATCGTATGCACGGCGTGGCGGTTCTTTCAATGTCGATATCGCTCTCAAAAAAGGATCTGCAATGCGTCTGTTTCGCTCGTTTGCGGCCGCTCTGGTCGCACTGTGCTTCGCCATCTCTGGCCAGGCAGCTCCGGTCCAGGGGCAGGATTACTCCCTGCTCTCCCCACCTCAGCCGACCGAACCGGGCAAGAAGGTCGAAGTCATCGAGTTTTTCGCCTACTACTGTCCCCACTGCGACTCGCTCGACCCATCGTTGACGACGTGGGCAAACGCACATGCAGACAAGATCGTCTTCAAGCGCGTCCACACGTCCTATACCGGTCAACCCATGGCCCAGCAGCGCCTGTACTATGCGCTGGAACTAATGGGTAACGTGGAGCAGTACCATGCCAGAATATTCCATGCAATGCACGTCGATCACGTGCATGTGGATAACGACGACGAGGCGATCGACCTGGCCGCCAAGCTCGGCCTCGATCGCGCCAAATTCACTTCGTATTACCATTCTTTCGCGGTGCAGTCCAAGGTGCAGCAGGCCTTGCTGATGACGAAGAACTATCAGGTCGTTTCCTGGCCCACCGTCGTCCTCGACGGGAAAGACATGACATCGCCGCCACAGGCCGGCTCCCGTATGGGTGACAACTATGAAGAGACGGCGGCCAACGGCATGATGTTGAAAGTCATGGACGAGCTGGTTGACCAATTGGCCAAAAGTCGCAACTGACAACCTGCATGAAATGAAAAGCCGCCACATGAAGGCGGCTTTTTCGTTGCCCTCGCCAGCTTAATCGAGGTCGCCAGCCAGCGAAGCCAGCGTATCTTGCGGCAATTCCTCGATGTGGGCCGGATAATTGGGGTGGTCGCACCCTATCATCATCTGCGCGCCGCTCTTCAAGGCGTTCTTCATCGCGCCACTCAGCTCGAAACGGACGAAATGCACGGCCGAAGTCTTTTCCTCGTTCTCCCGATCCAGGTCTTCATCGGCGATGGCATACACCCTCCCTTGGCCCTCAACCTGCACGAACATGCGGTCTTCGATCCCGATCAATTTGGCCAGGGCTGCGCGGCGCTCGATTTCGTTGCCGTATTCGATCAGCAGCGTGGCCTTGAAATTGCTGCCTTCCGGCACGAGCGGGTTGTAGGCATCGAGTTCGGACTGGATGCCCTCTTCCTCGAAAATCTTTTCGATGCGCAGCATTTCCTGCACCTGGTAGCGGATCGTCTTTTCGTCCTCGAACAGGAGCGACACATGGTTGCCCAGCTTCACGTGGCGGATCTTCTTGTGTTCGATGATTTCCGCACGCAAGGCAGGACGTGCCTTGGCGTAGGCTTCGAGGGTTAATAAGCTTTCGCGTTCAATGACCATCTTGCTTGCTCCGCATTCAAATTCCATACGCTTTGCGCAATAGCGACAAGGGATGCGCCATCTGCGCCTTCTTCAATCCTGCCTCGTCCATGCCTTGTTCGATGTGGTGGCCGGCCAACTGGCAGTCCGAGGAAATGTAATCAGGCTCGTTGTTCGCCATTGCCTTGAATACCGGCTTGCCGATCTTCATCGCCATGCCGTGAAACTCCTTCTTCACGCCGTAAGTCCCCGCATGGCCGGAGCAGCGCTCGACGATGTTGAGCTTGGTGTCGGGCACCAGCTGCAAGGTTTCCGCCGTTTTGCGCCCGACGTTTTGTACGCGCGAATGGCAAGGAATATGGTACGAAATGTTGCCCAACGGCTGCTTGAAGTCGGTCTTGAGCAAGCCGTCGCGGTTGCGCGAGATGAAGTATTCGAACGGATCCCACATGGCCTCCTTGACGAGCTGAACGTCGGCGTCGTCCGGGAACATCAAGGGCAGCTCCTGCTTGTACATCAGCGTGCAGGAAGGAATCGCCGACATGATCGCGTAGCCCTCCGCAGCCAGCTTGGCCAGGTGCGGGATGTTGATGTTTTTCTTTTCCTCCACGCCTGCCAGATCGCCCTGTTCCAGCTTGGGCATGCCGCAGCAGGCTTCCTTTTCAACCAATACGTAGGGAATCGCGTTGTGCTCCAGCACCGCCAGCAAATCATGGCCGATGCCTGGTTCGTTGTAGTTGACGTAGCAGGTCGAGTAAATGGCGACCTTGCCCGGTGTCAGTGCGCCATCTTTGACCTCATGCGCCTTGGATTTGGCCGCACCGGAGCGGAATTTGGTGGTGGCGAATTCGGGCAGCCAGGCTGTCTTGTCGACGTCGAGCGTTTTTTCCAGCAAGCCACGGGCAAAAGCCGTCTTGTTGACTGCATTGACCGCCTGCGTGACGATGGGGATGCCGGCAAAGCTGCCCAGGCCATCGGTGTTCGAGAGGAATTTGTCGCGAAACGGCACGTCGCCCTTCTTGTACTTCACCGCCTTGGCGCGCAGCATCAGGTGCGGGAAATCGACGTTCCAGGCATGCGGCGGCGTGTACGGGCACTTGGTCATGTAGCACACGTCGCATAGATAGCACTGGTCGATCGCCTTCCAGTAATCCTTTTTGTCCACGCCATCGACTTCCATGGTCGGCGAGGCATCGACCAGATCGAACAGCGTCGGGAAGGTGCCGCACAGCGAAACGCAGCGGCGGCAGCCGTGGCAGATATCGAAGACGCGCTCCAGTTCCTTGTTCAGCGACTCTTCGTTGTAAAACGCTTCGCTCTTCCAATCGAGCGGGTGCCGGGTCGGCGCTTCGAGATTGCCTTCGCGATTGGACATGGGTTCGCTATGCTCTTGTTATGTGGGGTTGCCGTGAATGCGCCGATGGATGCGGGCAGAAGAATTGCGCTGCCGTTCCATGCAAAGAAATGGCGAAACCGGAAAGGGGGAGCAATCCGGCCCGCCACCCTGCCCGCCCATGCGGGTGGGCAAAGAAACCACGTAGCCGGCTTAGTCGACCAGCGCGTCCAACGCCTTTTGATAGCGGTTGGCGTGCGAACGCTCGGCCTTGGCCAGCGTTTCAAACCAATCGGCGATTTCGTCGAAACCTTCGTCGCGCGCGGTCTTGGCCATGCCCGGATACATGTCGGTGTATTCGTGTGTTTCACCGGCAACAGCGGCTTGCAGGTTTTGGCGCGAGCTGCCGATAGGCAGGCCGGTGGCAGGGTCGCCCACGATTTCGAGGTATTCCAGATGGCCGTGCGCGTGGCCGGTTTCGCCTTCCGCGGTGGAGCGGAACAGCGCGGCAACGTCGTTCTGGCCTTCGATGTCAGCCTTGTTTGCGAAATACAGGTAACGGCGGTTGGCTTGCGATTCGCCGGCGAACGCTGCCTTCAGATTGTCTTCCGTTTTGGAGCCTTTGAGGGTTGCCATGAACATCTCCTAGATAGTCGTCTACAAATAGTCGTCTACAAAATGCTGTATCGCCCTCTTGCCGCGCCTGACGAGGCCCGATGGCGCCCAAGCGCGCAAGAGCGGAAAACCTGGGTCTTGCTCAGATTCCGGTCCTATTGTGGTCGCGGCATGTCAAAAGCTCAAATTGGCAATTTCAATACGCCATATAGACAAATACAATCAATGAACGAATGGAAAAAGATTATTTCTATTGAAAAATCAGATTCATATCGCGCAGATGCCGCATCAAGATGCGCCCCTTTCCTGCCCACGACCATGCTGGAATATTGCCATGGGACGGCAGAGTTCCGAAAGTAATTCGCCATGCGGGTTGCTTTGCGGCACGGCGTTCACAATTTCTTCCCGCTTTTGGTTTATCCTGTCCCACAATGCGGCATGATCTTGCCGTACACAAACCTACAACAAACCAGAGGGAAGCAATATGACCACAGCGGCCAGCTATAGCAGCCTAGTACAAGAACTTTATGTCGCTTATTTCGGCCGTCCTGCCGATTATTACGGCTTGCAGAACTTCGAAGCCGCGTTGGCCGCCGCGAATGCACCGACCGACCCTGCTGCCCTGGCTGCCGCCTATAGCACCAATGCCGCGGTCAAGAGCCTGATCGACTCCTTCGGCACCAGCGCCGAATCGACCGCGCTGTACGGCAGCGGCTCGACCGAAAGCTTCGTCAACGCCATTTTCGAAAACCTGTTCGATCGCCCGGCGGCCGTCGCCGGCTTGACCTTCTGGGTCAACGCCATCGAATCGGGCGCAGTGTCCAAGGGTGACGCCGCGCTGGCGATCCTGGCCGGGTCTGAACCGACCAGCAACAGCTCGGCGCAGGCCACGGCCGACTGGAACCTGGTTCAGGCCAAGGTTGGCGTGGCTTCCAACTTCACCACCACGCTGGGCGCTTCATCGACCCAGATCGTCGATTACAGCGGCGCTGCGGCCGCGCAGGAGGCACGCTTGATGCTGGCGGGCGTCACGACCGCCAATGCGGCAACGTTCGACGTGCAAACGAC